>ERZ869936.66-NODE-66-length-166545-cov-15.764574_pt1 | contig 166545 bp, 130 predicted proteins | sample MGYA00520876_ERZ869936 | MGnify/ENA primary metagenome ERZ869936 (study PRJEB32218, sample SAMN09650985) | biofilter metagenome | isolation source: enrty point of leading RO module | place: Saudi Arabia: Thuwal, RO plant located on Red Sea | collected 2016-02-17 ...
TGCGGGCTGGCGCCTCCTTTGTCGCGCGGGTCGCGCATGGCTGGGCCTGGGGCCGCGGCCGGGCGCCCCTGGCGCGCGTAGCGAGAGTTTAAAAGCTGCCGGCGATCACGCTGACGACTCTCGGTGGTGACCCCGTCGACTCCGCGCAGTGGATCGGGTCGGTGACGCTGGTGAACTTCTGGGCCACCTGGTGCGCCCCGTGTCGGAGCGAGATCCCGGTCCTGGAGCGGCTTTCGCGTCGAGGCGGGCTGCGCGTCGTCGGCGCTTCTCTCGACGAGGACGGTGCCGCGGCGGTGCGGCCGTTCGCCCAGCGCCACGGCATGACCTACGAGCTGCTGGTGGCGGACCAGGCGGCCTTCGAACGGGTCGACGGGCTCGGCGTTCCCTACACCCTGCTGCTCGACGAACGCGGGGTGCTGCGCCGGGTGTTCCGCGGCCCGGTGAGCGAGGAGGCGCTCGCCGACGTGCTCGCCGAGCTGGGTGTCCCGGCAGCCACCGGAGGCGCTGCGGGTCAACAAGACGACGCCGAGGGCGTCGAGGAGGCTGCGTAGATGTCGGGTCGCACGAATCCCTCGGGTCGCAAGGCGCGCGGCGCGAGCTCGTCCGCTGCGGGCGAGCAGGTCGCGGATCCGGGAGCCGCGCCCGGATCCGGGTTCCGGCCGGCGCGGCGGGTGGTGATCCTCGGCGGAGGCCTCGCCGGCTCGACGCTGGCCCGCCACCTGCTGCTCGAGACCGACGTCGAGGTGCGCATCCTCGATCGTGCGCGCCGCCTGCCGACGCCGCGCCAGAAGTACGGCGAGTCGAGCGTGCAGCTCGCCGGGCACTACTACGGCAAGGTCCTCGATCTCGAGGAGATGCTCTTCCACGAGCACTTCATGAAGTACAACCTGCGCTTCTACTGGAAGACGCCGGGGCTGGCGGGTGACGTCTTCGAGCACTACGGACAGACCTACATCCGCAACTACTCGAACGTCCCCAGCTACCAGCTCGACCGCAACGCCTTCGAGGCCTCGGTGCTGGCGATGAACGCGAAGGACCCCCGGTTCTCCGTCGTCACCGGGATCTCCGAGCTCGACGTGCAGCTCGGCAGCGGTGGCGCCGTGCACCGCGTGAGCTACCGCGCCGGCGGCGAGGTGCACGAGGAGGAGTGCGACTGGTTCATCGACGCCACCGGCCGCGGCCAGTGGCTGGCGCGCCGCGACGGGTTGCGCCAGGACAACGGCGTGCGCCACGGCGCGTCGTTCCTCTGGGTCGACGGTCTGCTCGACATCGAGCGGCTGACCCGCCTCGATCGCACCGAGCGCCGGCGCCATCCGCACCGGCGGATCACCGGTCATCTGCCGCACTGGCTGGCGACCAACCACTTCATGGGTCCCGGCTTCTGGTTCTGGGTGATCCCGCTGCGCCACAAGACCAGCCTCGGTCTCGTCTACGAGCACGGCGCGGTCGACGCTGCCGCGGTCGATTCGCCCGAGAAGCTGCTCGAGTGGGTCAGCCGCGAGTTCCCCCTCTTCGCCGAGGACCTGAAGCAGCGCCGCGTCGTCGATCACGGTCGCCTGCGCGACTACTCGCACGGCTGCGCCCGCACCATCCACCCCGATCGCTGGGGACTGGTCGGCGAGGCCGGCCGCTTCTCCGATCCGCTCTACAGCCCGGGCAGCGATCTGATCTCGACGTACAACACGCTCCTCGTCGACGCCATCCAGGCGCCGAGCGAACGCGAGCTGCGGCTGCGCTGTCAGCAGGGCGAGGCGCTGATGCGCGCCCTCTACGAGGCCTACATCCCCAGCTACGGGATCAGCTACGACGCGCTCGGCGATCAGGAGGCGTTCACTCTCAAGTACGCCTGGGAGCTCTCGATCTACTTCGCGTTCTACGTCTTCCCGTTCATCAACGGACTGCTCACCGACCGCCTGGGGGCGCTGGTGGTGATGCGCCGCTTCGCCGAGCTCGGTGCGCTGAACGCCAGCATGCAGCGTTTCCTCAGCGACTACCTGCAGTGGAAGAAGGCTCGGGGAATGCTCTGCGACGGCGCCGCTCACGCCGGCCGGCCGCTCTTCCAGGAGCTGATGGAGTTCCCGGCGCTGTCGCGCGCCGAACGCACCTTCTACGAGGTCGAGGCGGACGCCGGCGCCGCGCGGCGCATCCTCGGCGACCAGGTCGACAATCTCCAGGCGATGGCGCGGGCGGTGCACGCCTGGGTCGCGTCGCGGGTGCTCGGCCGGCCGGAGATCGCACTGTCCAGCCGCTACGCGATCGAGGGCGACGGCGCCGACCTGGCCGCGCAGCTGGTCTTCGACGAGCAGGCGTTCGCCGCGAGGCTGGTGCCCGGTGTGGGGGCTCCCGACGATCCGCCGCTCAGCGATGCGCTCTCGTTCCTGAGTCGATTCGCCGTTCCGGCGCGGGAGGCGACAGGCGATCAGGGCGAGCCGGCGTCGAGCACCGACGCAGCGCCAGAGCCGTCCCCTGCCCGAGCCGTCGTCGGAGCCACGCGTGCCTGAGGCGCTCGCCAGACGACGGCAGGGCGACGACGTACGCGCCCCCGCCGCCGACCCTCGGCGCGCCGCGGCTCTGCAGCGGGTACTCGAGCGCCGGCTGTGGGGACCGCTCGAGGAGGGCGAGTTCTCGCTCGAGATGATCGACGGTGAGCTGCCCGTGGGTCTGCGCGGTCGGTTGTTGATGAACGGTCCGGGCCGGCTCGGCGGAGCCGGGGAGCGCTCGGCCTGGCGCGACGAGCACTGGCTCGACGGTGACGGGCTGCTCACCGCCATCCGCTTCGGCGACGCGCAGGAGACCGACGACAACGCGGGGGCCGAAGCGTCCGGTCGACGCCCGGTGACGCTGACCCAGCGCCTGGTGCGCACCCGCAGGTTGGAAGAGGAGCTCGAGGCCGGCGAGCCTCTCTTCCGTCGTTTCGGCACCTCCTGGCCGGGCGACCGGCTGCTGCGCGGCGTCGGCATCGTCTCGCCGGCGAACGTCAGCGTGGCGCGGCTCGGCGCGCGGCTGGTGGCGTGCGGCGAGCAGGGGCTGCCTTGGGAGGTCGACGGCCAGACGTTGCGCACTGTCGGGCCATTCGATGCAGGCGGCGCTCTGACGCCGGTGACCCCTTTTGCCGCCCACCTGTGCCGCGATCCGGAGAGCGGCGAGAGCTTCGCCTTCGGCGTCTCCTTCTCGCCGCGCCAGCCGTTGCTCAACCTCTACCGCTTCGACGCCGGCGGCGAGCTGGCGTCGCGCCATCGGATCGAGCTGCCGTATCCGGCCTCCATCCACGACTTCGCCCTCAGCCACGACTTCGTGGTCTTCCACGTCTCGCCCTACTGCCTCGACATGCAGCGACTGCGTGCCGGGGCATCGATCGAGGCGTCGCTCGACTGGCGGCCCGAGCTCGGCAGTCGCCTGCTGGTGGCGCGGCGCGACGACGCGGCGGTGGTGGCGCAGGCCCCGTGCGGCTCGGGCTACTGCCTGCACCTGGCGAACGCCTTCGAGCCCGAGCCGGGGCGACTCGTCGTCGACCTGGTCGAGTACGAGGCGCCGCTCTATCCCGCCTACCGCCTGCCGAGGCTCTACGACGGCGTGCCGCGTGGGGTGCCGGTGCGCTACGTGCTCGATCTCGAGCGCAGCCCGACCGCGGGCCTCGAGCGCAGCGAGCTGCCGACCAGCGGCTGGGCGCCCGACTTCCCGAGCGTCCTGGCCAGCCGCGAGACGCGCTCGGGCAGCCCGGCCTGGATGGTCGATCAGCCGCGCACCGGCGGCACCAGCTTCTTCGACCGACTGGTGCGGGTCGACTGGGACGCCGGCGAGACCTCCGAGTACCGACCGCAATCCGGCTACCTGTTCGCCGGCGAGCCCGCCGTGGTCGAGGGGCCGCAGGGGCCCTGGGTGCTCGCGGTGGTGCATCGCGAGCCGGAGCTGGCGGCGCTCGCCGGCACGGACGGCGAGGATTCCCCGACGGGCCCCGATCCGAGACCCGCGCAGCCGGACACCCAGCTGTGGGTCCACGACGCCATGGCCTTGGAGCACGGGCCGTTGGCGCGCCTGGCGCTGCCCTCGGTGCCGCCGCGCTTCCATGCGCTCTACGAGCCGCGCCCGGGTGACCGATCCGGCGCCGCGAGTGCGTGAAGGCAGGTGGGTCCCGGAGGAGCTCGGGCCTCCACCGACCCGACTCCGACACCGAGCCCAGGCCCGATCTGCTTCGAGACGATGACGACACCAACCGATGAGATGCACTTCTGGAGGAGATGGAAGATGTTGAACGAGCAGGAAGTCCGCACCAAGGTCAAGCAGCTGATCGTGCAGGTCTCGAGCCTGCCGATGGAGAAGATCGGCGACCAGTCCAGCTTCATCGAGGACCTCGGTCTCGATTCGCTGGCGCTGCTCGAGGTCGGGGTGGCGATCGACTACGAGTACAAGCTCGACGTGCCCGACGAAGAGCTCGAGCAGCTGGCGACCGTGCAGGACGCCGTCGACCTGGTGCTCACCAAGATGACCGCCTGCGCCCAGGCCTCCTGACGCGTCGGAGGTGACGGTGGAATCTGCCCGCGATCGTCTGCTGAGCGATCCGATCGTGATCACCGGGCTCGGTGCGGTGACTCCGATCGGGGCCGGTGTCGACGCGCTCTGGCAGGGGCTGCTCGAGGGACGCCACGGCTTCGGCCCGGTGCGCTCCTTCGACACCTCGGCGTACCCGGTGCACGTCGGCGCCGAGGTGCACGACTTCGAGCCCGAGCGCTGGCTGCAGAGCCTCGGGCCGCAAGGCGTCGGCCGAGCCACCCAGCTCGCCATCGCTGCGGCGAGGATGGCGGTCGCCGACGCCGCCCTCGATCTCGCCGCGCTCGACGCGACGCGGGTCGGTGTCGCGATGGGGACCACCAGCGGCGAGCCGCGGGAGGTCGAACAGCTCAACGACCTGTATCTCGACGGCCGTCTCGAGGCGCTCGGCGACGAGTTCATCGGTCGCTATCCGAGTCACCTGATCCCGGCCTTCGTCGCCGTGGAGCTAGGTCTGCAGGGTCCCAACACGCTGCTGCCCGCGGCCTGCGCGGCGGGCAACTACGCCCTGGCGCACGCCCTCGACCAGCTTCGCGACGGAGAGGTCGACCTGATGCTGGCCGGCGGCAGCGACGCCTTCTCGCGCATCACCTACACCGGCTTCGCCCGCCTGCGGGCGATCGCTCCCGAGGTCGTTCAGCCGTTCGACAAGGGTCGCAAGGGGATGATCCCGGGCGAGGGCGCGGCGATGCTGGTGCTCGAGCGAGCCAGCTCGGCGCGCGCTCGCGGAGCGCGCATCTGGGCCGAGGTCGCCGGCTACGGCCTGTCCTGCGACGCCCACCACATGACCGCGGCGCACCCCGAGGGGGCGGGAGCGGCCCGCGCCATGGAGGTGGCCCTCGAGACCTCGGGGATCGGCCGCGAGGAGGTCTCCTGGATCAGCGCCCACGGCACCGGCACGCCGACCAACGACCGGCTGGAAACCGCCGCGGTGCGTCGAGTGTTCGGTGACGCCGCCGACGGGGTGCCGATTTCGTCGATCAAGGGCAACCTCGGCCACACCATGGGCGCCGCGTCGGCGATCGAGGCGGTGGTCTGTGCGCTGGCGATCCACCACCAGACGGTGCCGCCGACGCTCAACTACCGCGAGCCGGACCCGCAGTGCGATCTCGACTGTGTGCCCGAGGGCCCGCGGCGCATGCCGGTGCGTGTCGCGATGAGCAACGCCTACGCCTTCGGCGGCAACAACGCCTCGGTGATCTTCCGCCGGGTTCCCGGGCCGGTGGAGGCCTCGGCATGAGCGGTGAGCGACGTGTGATGGTGACCGGGCGTGGCCTGGTCGGCCCGGGTGGCGTCGGCGTTTCCGCTCTCGCCGCGGCCCCGGCGCTGCGTCGCGCCGAGCAGCTGTTCGCACAGGGCTGCGATGTCGGCGAAGGAACGCAGGAGCCCGGAGACGGCGCCGGCCGCTTCGCGGTGAACGGCTCGGTGGCGGCGCAGCTCGCCGGGCGCTGGGTCGGCGCGGCGGCCTTCGACGCTGACGAGATGCTCGCCGGCCAGGGCAACGTGCGGCTGCTCGACCGTTCCTCGTCGATGCTGGTGCACGCCGCACAACAGGCGCTCGACGAGAGCGCGCTGGACGCCGAGCAGCGGCGGCTGCACGAGGTCGGTCTGGTGCTCGGCACCACCTTCTGCAGTGTCCATACCATCGCCGCCTTCGACCGCCGGGCGGTGTCGGCCGGACCGCGCTACGCCTCGCCGCTCGACTTCGCCAACACGGTGATCAACGCGGCGACCGGGCAGGCGGCGATCTGGCACGATCTGCGCGGCATGAACTCGACCGTGGCCGGTGAGAGCGCCTCCTCGCTCGAGGCCCTCGCCCTGGCCTGGCGCGCGCTCCGTGACGGCAGGGCCGAGATCCTGCTGGTGGGCGGGGTGGAGGAGCTCAGCTTCGAGCTGCTGCTGGGGCTCGAACGCCGAGGCCTGCTCGACCGTGGCGAGGCGACCGGCAGCCCGGCGCCGTGGGCGGCGGACGGCAGCGGCTTCGCGCCCAGTGAAGGCGCTGCGGTCGTCGTGCTCGAGACGCTGGAGAGCGCTCGTCGCCGGGGAGCGCCGATCCTGGGCGAGGTCCTCGGCGGCGGCGTCGGCTTCGACCCGTCGTTCGCTCTCGGCGCAGCAGCAGGAGGCGCCAGGGAGAGACGGCAGGCGGTGCAGCAGGCGAGCTTGCGGGCCTGCGGGGGGGCGCTGCGGCGTGCCGGGCTCACCGCGGACGGCATCGACCTCTTCGTTGCCGGCAGCAACGGCTCGCCGCGCACCGACGCGGCCGAGGCGGGCGCCTATCGGGAGCTGTTCGGGCCTTCCGGCCCGCCGGCGATGGCGACCAAGGAGCACGACGGCGAGGGCCTCGGGTGGGGCGGGGCGCAGTTGCTGCTGCGCAGCCTCGCGGTGCTCGGCGGCGAGGCGCCGCCGATGCCGGGCGAGCGCTCGAAGCACGGCTTCGAGGAACTGGCGGGTGGCCGGCTGCTCGAGCGCGCTCTCGAGCCCCGCGACCGCTCGCGGCCGGCGACGGCGCTGCTGTCGACGGTCGGCTGGGCCGGACACTGCGCCGCGGTGGCGGTGGCGGGAGCGCCGTCGTGAGCGAGAGCCGCACGGCACCACCCGAAGCCGAGGAGGGTGTCGAGGGTCGTCGGGATCCGGCCTCCGCCGGCGTCGCGACGTCGGAGCGACAGCCGGACTCCGAGAGCGCGGCGATCGAGCTGGTGCCGCGCTTCGCGGCGCAGGGCTACGAGGAGGACGAGGTTGCGCGGCGCCGCGAATGGGTCGCCCGCAAGACCGGGGCCGAGCTCGACCACGTCGGTCGCTCGTCGATCCCCAGCCGCTCGTTGCGCGGCAACATCGAGAACCCGATCGGCTCGGTACAGATGCCGCTGGGCGTCGCCGGGCCGCTGCGCATCCGCGGCGAGGGGATCGACGAGTCGGTCTACGTGCCGATGGCCACCACCGAGGGCGCCCTGGTGCGCTCGTACGAGCGCGGCATGGTGATGCTCAGCCGTGCCGGCGGCGTCACGACCTGCGTCGAGCGCGACGAGAACCGGGTCGCTCCGACCCTGCTGTTCGACGGCGTCGAGGCTTCGTCGGCGTTCGCCGAGGCGATCGGCGGTGCCCGGGAGCATGTGGCGGCGGCGGCCGAGAGCACCACCTCGCACGGCCGCCTGACCTCGCTGCAGCCCTACGTCGTGGGGCGCCGGGTGATCCTGGAGTTTCGCTACCATACCGCCGACGCGCAGGGTATGAACATGATCGTGCGCGCCACCGAAGAAGCGTGCCGATGGATCGCCGACGAGTTCCTGCCCCGTCTACGCGGCGAGTTCGAAGCGCGTCTCGGGCGCGCCTTCGGCGAGTGCCGGATGAGCATCTTCTCGGGCTACGCGGCCGAGAAGCGGGCCGCCGCCAGCCTGCTGCAGGGGGGCAAGGGCAAGCGGGTGCAGGCGGCCGTCGAGGTGCCACGGCGGTTGCTGCGCCAGACCCTCCGGGTGACCCCCGAGGACATGGTCGAGCTGTGGCGGTCGACGGTGGTGGGGCACCTGCACTCGGGCTCGGTCGGGTTCAACGGCCACGCGGCGAACGGGCTCACTTCGCTCTTCATCGCCTGCGGCCAGGACGTCGCCAACGTCGCCAACGCCGCGGTGGCGATCTCGGTCCTCGAGACGACGCGGGCAGGAGATCTCTTCGCCAGCGTCACCCTGCCGTCGCTCACCGTCGCCACGGTGGGAGGCGGCACCGCCCTCGCAACGTCGCGCGAGTGCCTGCAGATGATCGGCTGCTGGCGGCCGGAGACCGGCGGCAATGGCCTCTCGCGGCGCTTCGCGCAGATCGCCGCGGCGATGGTGCTCGCCGGGGACCTCTCGTTCTCGGCCGCGATCATCAGCGGCGAGTTCGTCGCCGCGCACGAGCGTTACGGACGCAACCGCCCCGACCAGGGAACGGGCTGAGCGGACTCTCTCGTCGGCGACTCCGCTTCCCGCTCACTTCGACCACACCGGCCTCTTCGACCCGCGACCGCCCCCTGGCTGCGGGGCCTGACGGCTCGTGAAGCGGCGTTTCCGCGGTCTGCGCAGGCCGCCGCGCGAGCACTACGACGTGGTGGTCGTCGGGGCGGGCATCGGCGGCCTGTTCAGCGCCGCCCTGCTCGCCGAGGCGGGTCTGCGCACCCTGCTCGTGGAGCAGCACTACATGGTCGGTGGCTACTGCTCGACCTTCCGGCGCGCTGGCTACACCTTCGACGCCTCGAGCCACTTCTACCCGTTGCTGGGCGATCCGACGACACTGACCGGGAAGATCTTGGCGCGCCTGCAGGTGCCGACGCGGTGGGTGGCGATGGACCCCGTCGACACCTTCTTCCTGCCCGACGGCAGCCGCTTCGAGGTGCCGGCCGACGAGGCGCTGTATCGGCAGCGTCTCGTCCGTCGGTTCCCGGCCCAGCGTCAGGCGCTCGAGCGCTTCTTCTCCGAGGTGCGGGAGGCCTACCTCGGCGGGCTGCTGCAGCTCTTCCGGGGGCGCGCGAACGCCCGTTTCGAACGCTATCGGAGGCTGAGCCTGCGCCAGGTGCTCGACCGGCACTTCGACGATCCTGCACTGATCCTGGTGCTGTGCGCCGACTGCGCCCACTGGGGATCGCCGCCGGAGCGCACCTCGTTCGTGTTCGACTCGATGCTGAGGCTCTCTTACTTCCTCGGCAACTACTACCCGGTCGGCGGTTCTCAGGCCTTCGCCGACGATCTCGCCCGCCGCTTCGAGGAGCTGGGTGGCGAGATCCTCACCAGCACCGAGGCGACCCGTATCGAGGTGCACGGCGGGCGTCTCGTGCGCGCCGTGCACCTCGAGACCGTGCGCGGCCCGCTCCGCGGCAGCTACCGGGTGGCGGCACGCGCGGTGGTCAACAACGGAGACCTCAGGCGCTGCGTCGAGCGACTGGCGCCGGATGCCTTCGGTGTGGCCGAACGCGCCGTCATCGAGCGCCTGCGCCCGACCTCGCCGTGCCACCTGGTGCATCTCGGACTGCGCGGAGTCGACCGCGAGCGGCTGAAGAGCATTCAGGGCTACCACTGGAGCAGCTGGGATCCCGACGAGGTGGGTCGTGGCGGGCTGGTCTGCAAGGTCTTCGTGCCGACGCTGTACGAGCCCGAGCTGGCGCCGCCCGGTGGCCAGATCGTGATGCTGCAGAAGGTCGTCGATCGGAACTGGGACCCGGGCGGCGAGCGAGGAGACGCGGAGGTCTCCGATCGGTCGCGCTGCATCGCCGAGATCTGCATCGATCAGCTGCGCGCGCTGCTGCCCGAGCTCGACGACTGCCTGGTGACCTGCCACGCGGCCAGCGCCGACACCGCGGCGCGCTTCACGCTCAACCACGGCGGCGCCATGCTGGGCTGGGAGATGTCCCCCGAGCAGCTCGCGGAGGCTCGTCCCGACGTGCGCTGGGGCGCCGAGGGCCTCTTCCACGTCGGCCACTGGACGCGGCCGGGCGGCGGCATCACCCCGGTGATCGTCTCGGCGCAGCACGCGGTCGACGCGGTGCGCCAGCTTCTCGAAGACTGAGGTGCGTGTGCGGCGGCTCCGGACCGGGTTACAGTCTGGCGTCCGAAACCCGGGGGCAGTGCAGCCCTCGCTCTCACCGGTTCCGTTCCGCCCCCGGATCCCTTCCTGCCGAGGATCTCGTCGATGCTCCGCCCTCCACGCCCGGCCGGCGCTCTCCCTCTCCTCGTCGCCATCGCGGCGGCGCTGACGCTTGCTCCGGCGACGGCAGGCCAGGACGACGCTGCCTTCGAGATCCCGGAGTCGTGGCTGCGCCCGGTCGAGCCCTTCGCGGTCGCCGACGGCGTCTACTGGGTCGGCTCCGAGGAGCTCGCCGCCTACCTGTTGACCGGTGACGAGGGGCACGTGCTGATCGATGCGCCGATGGAGCAGAACGCCGAGCGGATCCTCGCCAGCGTGCGCGCTCTCGGCTTCGATCCCGCCGACATCGAGATCGTGCTGGCCACGCACGGCCACTTCGACCACACCGGTGCGGTGGCGGCCGTCATCGAGGCGACCGGTGCCGAGCTGTGGCTGCTTCCGGCCGCGGCCGAGCTGGTCGGCGCCGGCGGCCGCGGCGACTTCTTCCTCGGCGACCGGGCCGGCTATCCACCGGCCAGGGCGGCCCGGGTTCTCGCCGACGGCGAGGAGGTGCGCCTCGGCGAGCTGCGTCTGCGCGCCCTGGCGACTCCCGGGCACACCCGTGGCTGCACCAGTTGGAGCTTCCGTGCGAACGTGGACTCCCAGCCGGTGGAGGCCGTGCTGGTGTGCAGCCTCAGTGTGCTGCCCGGCTACCGGCTCGTCGGCGAGAGCGCCAGCTATGTGGGGATCGGCAGCGACTTCTGTCGAAGCCTGGCCAAACTCGAGGCGCTGGAGCCGGAACTCTTCCTCTCCAACCACGGCAGCTTCCTCGGTCTCGAGACGAAGCGCCGGGAGCTGCAGTCCGGCGTCGCGGACGCCTTCGTCGATCCCGAGGGCTATCGCGACTACCTGCGCCGCGCGCGCCTGCAGATCGAGGACACTCTGCGCGAACAGGGGGGCCAGGGGTGCAGCGACCTGCTCCGACGGCCCGGGAAGCCCTGAAGGCCTCGGCAGGCCCGCGCAGCGCGATGTCGATCGACCCCCGTCAGGCGCCCGGGTGCCCGAGGATCCCGGTGGTGCTGCTCACGGCTCTGACGTTGGCCGCGGCGGTGCCGACGGAGTCCGCCCCCGGTCAGAGCGGGGCGGAGCCCGGCGGCGTGGGCGCGACGCGTGTTGCCTCCGGCGATGCCGGCGAGGCGACCGTGATCGCCCACAGCGCCCTCGGCGCGGTCACCCGCAGCGAGGTCCGGGAAGCTGCCAACGCACTCGACTGGCCCGTGCCGGTGCGTGACGAGGAGCGGGCGGCCCAGCGGGTGCTGCTGCTGCGCAGCGCCGAGCTCGAACCGCCCGACGACGAGTTCGCCGCGAGCTGGCAGGCGCAGCGCGTGGCGTCGTGCGCTGCTCAGGCACGGCGGTGGTTGCGACGCCCAGCCTCCGAGGACGAGTTGCAGGCACAGTGGCGGCAGCATCGGGACGCCCTCGGCCGGCCGGAGCGGGTGCGGCTACGTCAGGTCTTCATCGCTCTCGACCCGGGTGCCTCCGAGGCGACAGCGGCGGGCGCCGGGCCGGAGACGGCGCGCTCCGTCGCCACCCGTACCGCGGAGCAGCTGGTGGAGCGCCTCGAGCGTGGTGAGGCATTCGAGGACCTGGCGCGCGAGCACTCCTCGTCGACCTCGGCGGTGCGGGGCGGCCTGGTCGGCTGGGTGCCGACCCACCGGCTGGCCGACCCGGTGCGTGAAGTCGTGCGCCAGCTGGTGGACGGGCAGACTTCGATCGTGCAGCTCCCCGGCGGCGTGGCGATCGTGCAGCGCCTCGCCTGGCAGGAGCCCGTGCCGGCGGCGTTCGAGTCGTCGCTGCAGCGGCTCGAGCGGCTGGCGCGACGCGAGCGAGAAGACCGCCTGCGGCGGTGGATCGGGAGCGGCGAGGTGGTCGCCGACGAGTCGACGTGGCGGCTCGAGATCGCCGCGGTGGAGCCGGTGCTACGCCCGCCCGGGGAGCGCGCCCCGGCCGTGTCGGAGGGGCGCTGGCGTCTGACGCTGCCGTCCGCGGTCGCCGCGTGGCTGGCGGCTGTCGAGCAGGGAGAGCAGGGAGAGCAGGTCGCATCGGATGCCGGTCGGGCCCGGAGCGACGCGGCGCTCGCGCTGCTGGCGCGCCGTGGCGGTCTCTGCGCGCGGCTCGACGACCCGGAGTGGACGCGCTGGCAGCGCCGCGAGGTGCTGCATCGCCAGCGGGTCGAGCGACGTCTGGCAGCGGCGACGGAGCCGCGCCTGGTGGCGACGGCGGCGGAGCTGGAGGAGTTCTTCGCCCGTCATCGTGGTCAGCTCGGCGTCGATCTCGCCGCGCTCGAGCTCGAGGCCCTGGTGCTCGACCTCGGCGCCTCGCCACCCCGGCGACTCGTCGAGAGCTTCTCCGAGCTGCCCGAACGCCTCGGACGGAACGCCGCGGCCGAGGTCTGGGAGCAGGTCGCCACCGAGCTCGCCGGCTCTGCCCCGATCGAGCGAATCGAGCTCGGCTGGCGAACCGAACGCAGCGGTTTCGCGCTCGGCCCGTCGTACGACCCGCTGTTCGAGGCGCTGCCCGAGCCGGGCTTCGTCAGCCACGTGCTGCAGGAGGGCGAGCGGCTGCACGTCGTGCGGGTGCGCGATCGCCGGCTGGCGGGGGAAGCCTCGCTGCGGCGGCCCGAGATCGAACGGCTGGTGCGGTCGATGGTGGAGCGCCGCAAGCGTTCCGTCGCGGCCGCCGAGGTGGAGTCCGGGATCCTCGACGGGCTCGCGTTCGAGGCGGTCGCGCCGGGCGCGCCGAACGCCGCCGGAGGACGGATCGAATGAACCTCCTCGAACGTTGGCCGAGGGCGCCGCGCCCGGCGACGGGGCCCGGATCTGCGGTCCGGCGTGCTTGGCGCGCGGTGGCGGTGTCGGCGGCGGCGGCGCTCGCCTGGGGCTGCGCCGCGGAACGGCCGAACGTGCTGATCGTCACCTGGGACACCACCCGTGCCGATCGCCTCGGCCCCTACGGCTACCCGAACGCCAACACGCCGACGCTCGACCGGCTCGCCGCCGAGGGGATCGTGTTCGAACAGGCGCGCTCGCCCGCGCCGCTGACCATGGTCTCCCATTCGACGATCTTCACCGGCACCTATCCGACGGTGCACGGGGTGCGCGACAACGGCCTCTTCGTGCTCGCCGACGAGAACCTCACCCTGGCCGAGATCCTCGCCGCCGAGGGCTATCGCACCGGCGCCGGCGTCGGCTCGTTCGTGCTCGACCGTCGATGGGGCATCGGCCAGGGCTTCGAGGTCTACGACGATCGTCTGCAGGAGGACGGCCGCACCTTCGAGCACGGGTTCTTCGACGAGCGACCCGCGCGCACGACGGTGCGCCGTTGGCTGCAGTGGTTGCGCGGTGGCGCCGCGCTGCCGGACACCGAGCTGGCGCCGAAGTCGGCGCGGCAGGGCGCGCCCTTCTTCGGCTGGCTGCACTTCTGGGAGCCGCACCACCCCCACGTGCCGCCGCATCCCTGGCGTGAGCAGCTGGCGCACGACCTCTACCAGGCCGAGATCGCCACCGCCGACGCGGCGCTGGGCGAGCTGATCGCGGCGCTCGAGGAGGACGGCCTGCTCGAGCGCACGATCCTGGTGCTGACCGCCGACCACGGTGAGGGGCTCGGCGAGCACGGCGAGTCGACGCACTCCTTCCTCTGTCACGACGCCACCCTGCACGTGCCGTTGATCGTGCGCCTGCCGGATGGCGAGCACGGCGGGACGCGGGTCTCGCAGCCGGTGGGCACCGTCGACGTGCTGCCGACGGTGCTCGAGCTGCTCGGGATCGACGCTCCGGACCGGATACAGGGTCGTTCGCTGCGGGCTGCCTGGAGCGGCGACGGCGACGGTCTGCCCGCGCGCCCCTACTACGCCGAGGCGCTCTCGCCGCGCACCAGCCACGGGTTCGGTGAGCTGCGCATGTGGCTCGAGGACGGCCTCAAGTACGTGCACGGTCCGCGCTCGGAGCTCTACCGCATCGACGACGATCCGCGCGAGCTGCGAGACCTGCTGGCCGCCGATCCTTCGGCCGGCGACGCCGCCCGCGAGAGACTGTCCAGGTTCCTGCGCAGCGCCGCTCCGGTCTCCAGCGGCGCCGATGCCTCCGGGCTCGACGAGGAGACGCGGCAGCGTCTGGCGGCGCTGGGCTACGTCGCGTCGCGCGGCGACGTCGCCGTGCGCGACGAGCTGCGCGAGGACGGTGCGCCGCCGCAGGACCGCGTGGAGCTCATCAACCAGTGGAGCCGTCTGCGTCAGCTGGTGAGCTCCGGGCACTACCCGAGCGCCGTGGTGCTGGCGCGGCGGCTGCTCTCCGAGTACCCCGACGACTCCTTCTTCGCCACCCAGCTGGTGCTCGCCCTGGCCGGCTCCGGCGACGTCGATGCGGCGCTGACGGAACTCGAGGGTCTCGAGCCGAGTGCGCGTACCGGGCCTTCTCTGTTCGCCTTGGCGCCGCTGTTGGCGCGCTCCGGCGAGATCGAGGTGGCGATCGACGTCGTCGAGCGCACTCTCGAGGTCGCGCCCAGTGGCAGCGGCTATCTGCTGCTGGCGCGTCTGCACCTGGCCAGCGAGGCGGAAGACGCTCCGAGCGAGAGCGAGCGGGCGCTACGTGCGGCCCTGGAGCTCGAGCCGCGTGACGTCTCGGTGATGCTCGAGCTCGCGGCGCTTCTGGCGCGCTCTGGCCAGAGCTCCGACGCGGAGCCCCTGTTCACCCGTGCCCTCGAGCTGGCTCCACTGGCGTCGCGCACCCACTACAACTACGGCGTCTTCCTCGCCGAAGCGGGACGTCTCGAGGCGGCGAGCGAGCGGCTGCGCCACGCGGTGTCGCTGAGGCCGCAGTCGTGTGCCTACCACCGGGCCCTGCTCGAGGTCGATGCGCGCTCGTTCTCTCTCGTCGACCTGACCTCGGATCTCGCCCGCATGGAGGCCGAGTGCGAAGACCCGGCGGCACTCGAGGAGGCGCGTCGTTTCGTGCTCGAGGAAGAGTTCCTGGAGCTGGACGTCGACGGGGATCCGACGGCAGGGGGTGGCGGGTGAGCGTGGCAGAACCTCTCTCGACTCCCCGTCCGCGAGCCGGTGTTCGCGGTCGGCCCCTCCCGAGCGGGCCGCGCCGCCGCCCGCTCCTGTCCCTCGTGGTGTTGGGGGTCGCGGTCCTGCCGGCGTCGAACGGCTGCTCGCGACCCGCACCCGAGGTCGTGGCGAGCTATCGCGGCGGAGAGATCACCTTCGCCGATGTCGAGCGGGAGCTGCAGGGTCTGCCCGAGGCTCAGCGGTTGCGCGCCGATCTCGACGTGCTCGAGACCTACGGTCAGTTGTCGCGTCAGATCGCCCTCGAGCGCCACTTCGAGTCTCGCGCCGCGGAGGGTGTGGGTGACGATGAGGATTCCGCCACCACCAGCGCGGAGGTCGCTCCCGTCACGGCGGCCAACGAGCTCGAAGCGACACGGCTGGCCGATCTGCCGCCTCGCCGGGTGGCGCAGGAGATCGCCCGCCTCTACGCCGCCGAGCTGCTCGCCGGAGAGACGGCCCCCGTGCCCGGCGACGAGGAGGTGGCCCAGCGCTACGAGCAGCAACGCGACACGCGGTTCGCCCAGCGCGGCCGGGTGCTGCTCTCGACGCTGCTGGTTCGCGACGTCGCCGACGAGGGCGGCTGGGAGCGCACCCGCGAGCTGCTGGAGCAGCTGCGCGCCAGTGCCGCTGCCGGCGAGCCCTTCACCACCCTGGCCCGCACCTACTCCGAATCGGAGACCGCTCCGCTCGGCGGCGAGGTCGGTTGGATCGATCGCGGCACGTTGCCGCCGGAGCTGGAGGAGATCGCCTTCGCTCTCGCCGAGGGAGAGGTCAGCCAGCCGATCCGGGTCGCCGGAGGGGGGATGCTGCTGCACGTCGCGCAGCGGGTGGAGGACGCGGTCTTCCCGCTCAGCCAGGTCGCGGCGCAGATCCGCGCCGAGCTGATCCAGGAGCGCCGCGACGAGTGGATCGAGCAGTGGGTGGAGCGGCAGGAGGCTCCGCCGGAGGGCAGCATCGTGTGGGCCCGGCCGGAGGTCGAGGCGCTGGCGGGGGAGCTGGCACCGCTGGACCAGGCCACCATCCCGGCGGCCGGCGGCGGGTCGCCGGTGGAGCTCGAGCCAGACCAGGAGCACGACGCCGCGGAGGTGTTCGGTCTCTCGGAGGCACAGGCCTATGACGAGCCCGGCGGCGGGTCTGCGGATGCCCAGTTGTCGGTCTCGCCTCCGATCCTGCGCCTCGGCGACGTGACGCTGAGCCGTGAAGAGTTGGAGCGCCGCCTGCGCCGTGTGCCCCAGGGCCTGCGCGCTGCGGCTGCGTGGCGGCACTACCGCGAGCTGCAGACCTCGGGACTGCTCGCCGTGGCGGCCGAGCGCAGCGGGTTCGCCGACCGCCCGGAGGTCGTCTCACGGGTGCGGCGACGACTCGAGGCCGAGGAAAGGCGCCGCCGGTTCGCCTCGGAGCTGTCCGGCGAAGTGGGCCTCGAGTTGGACCGCCTGCTGGTCGAGGGCGACGCCGGCCGCGGTCCGGTGCGGGAGTTCTTCGAGCAGCGCCGCGACGAGTACCGCAGCGAGACGAGTTTCGACCTGATCGCCTTCCGCGCGCCCGACGGCGGCGTCTCGCTGGCACGGCTCGAGAGCCTGCGTCGCCGCGTCGCCAGCGGCGAGCAGCTGCCGGAGGTGGTCGGCGCGCTCGACGGTGAGCTCGTCGAGCTCGGCGTGCTGCGCTTCTCCGAGCTGCGCGGCGCGCTCGATCCCAAGGCGGTGCGACACGTGCTCCAGATGGCCAGTGTCGGCGTGACCCCGCCGCTGCGCATCGACGGATCGCTCTGGCTGATCCAGGTCCTCGAGCGTCGGGCTCCCGAGCCGCGGAGCTGGGAAGACGCGCGCGAGGCGGTGCGCCGCGACTACCGCAGGATGCGTAGCGGTGAGCTGCTCACCCGGACGACGGACCGCCTTCTCGACGGGATCGACTTCGAGTTCCACGCCGACAACGTGCGCCAGCAGCTCGGGCTCGACGCGGTCGCCGAGGCGGAGGCGGACGCGGAGCCGGGCGGGTGACGGGAGCGGCGTTCCGTGAGTGGACCGTGGCGCCGCGGCGACGACCGTCGCTGCGACGACGGTGTCTCGGCCGCCTCCCGCCGCGGGAGCCGCTGGCACGAGAGGGCCGAGTGCGCTGGTCGGCCGCGAACGGTGTGCTCGCCGGCTGCGCCTTCGTCCTCGCCGCCGCCTGTGGCGGACCTCCCTCGGAGAAGGCGTCTCGCGCGGGCACGGACCGCGTCGGGACGCCCGGTGCCGGTGGCGACGCCGCGTGGGTCGACGTGACGGCTTCGGCGGGAGTGGACTTCGTGCACCGCAGCGGCCGGCGCGGAGCGTTCCGCTTCCCCGAGATCACCGGCTCGGGCGCGGCGGCGGCCGACTTCGACGGCGACGGCGATCTCGATCTCTTCTTCGTCCAGGGGGGCGAGCCGCCGCACGAGGTCCCCGGCGACGCGGACGCGCCGGCGGCCCCGGCGGCGAGCGCTGTCGACGAGCGCTGGCACCGTGTCTACGCCAACCAGGGCTCGCGCCGCGGAGCCTGGCGCTTCGTCGACATCAGCGAGCGCGCCGGGATCGGGCGGTCACCCTCCGCCCAGGGGGTCGCGGCGGCCGACGTCGACGGCGACGGTGCCGTCGACCTCTATCTCACCCACCACGGGCCGAACGAGCTCTGGCTCGGTCGCGGCGACGGCAGCTTCGTGCGCGCCGAAGGAGCCGCCGGCGCCGACGAGGCGCGCTGGAGCCTCAGCGCCTCCTTCTTCGACTACGACCGCGACGGCTGGCTCGACCTGTGGGTGACCAACTACGCTCGCTGGACGACGGAGCTGGCCAAGCCCTGCTTCTCGCCGCGTGGTCGTCGCGACTACTGCGGGCCGATGAGCTACGAGGGAGTCGCCGACACGCTCTACCGCAACGTCGGCGGGCGCTTCGTCGACGTCTCGCTCGAGATGGGGATCTCCGGCCTGCGCAGCACCAGCATGGGGGTGGTGGCGGCCGACTTCGACCGCGACGGCTGGCTCGACGTCTACGTCGCCAACGACCAGCGGCCCAACCATCTGTGGCGCAATCTGGGCGGCGGCGGTTTCGAGGAGAACGCGATGATCTCCGGCGCCGCGGTGAACGCCGCCGGCCTGGCCGAGTCGTCGATGGGCGTCGACACCGCCGACTTCGATGGCGACCTCGACCTCGACCTCGTGCTGACCCACCTCGGCGGCGAGACCAACACCGTGTACCGCAACGAGGACGGTGCCTGGTTCAGCGACCGCAGCCTGGCCTCGGGCATGGCTGCGGCGAGCCTGCCGCGCACCGGCTTCGGCGTCGCCTTCCTCGACGCCGACCGCGACGGTGCCCTCGATCTCGCGGTGGTCAACGGCGCGGTGCGCCTCGACGAGGCGCTCGAGCTCAGTGGCGACCCGTGGCCGTACCGCCAGGCCCACCAGCTCTTCCGCGGCGTCGCGGACGGCAGCGGCACCTTCGAGGAGGTCACGGCGCGATCCGGCAGCGTCTGGGAGCTCTCGACGGTGGGGCGGGGCCTGCTGCGCGCCGACCTCGACGAGGACGGCGACAGCGATCTGGTGGTGACCAGCAACGACGGACCGGCGATCGTGCTCGAGAACCGCGCCGCGCCGCGCCCTTGGCTCGGCGTGCGGGCGCTGACGAAGGCGACGCCGGGCTCAGCGGCATCCCACACGACCGGCGGCGATCGCACGCACCAAGCCTGGCGCGACGCGCTGGGAGCGCTGGTCGTGCTCGAGGGCGGGCAGCCCGTGCTGCGACGCATCGCCGCCGACGGCAGCTATCTCTGCGCGCACGATCCACGGGCGCTCTTCGCGCTCGGCGGAGGAGAGCCGAGGGATGAACCGGCGGCACGTGAGCCTCAGGACACAGCGGCGGCTGACACGGCTCAGCACTCGTTGCTGGTCGTGTGGCCGAGCGGGCGCAGCGAACGATTCCAGATCGGCGACGCGGTCGACTCCTACGTCGCCCTGCGCGAGGGGGAAGGGACGCCGGGTGAGCCACCCTGGTAGCGGATCGGTGCGGTCCGTGGCGTCACGCCGGCGATCTCGCGCCGCGCTGGCGGCTGGCCTGGTGGTCGCCGTCGTCGCACTGCCGATCGCGTGCTCCAGGGGCGATCGCCAGGGGCCGGACCTCGGACTGCCGGAGCTCGCCGCTCTCGCTCCGGAGAGATTCGGGGTGGAGCTCGTGGCCGTCGAGTCGAGCGACTACCCGCAGCTGGACGGCCCGGCGCGGGTGCGTGTGCTGCGCGCCGAGCGCAGCGTCGCGTCGCTGCTGGCGAGCCACGAGACGACTGCCGCCGAGCTCGGCGAGGAGCTGGGTCGTCTGGGCATCGTGCAGCACGCCTACGGTGCGCTCGACGCGGCGACGATCAGCTACCGCAACGCTGCGAGCATGCTGCCGGACGACGGGCGCTGGCACCATCTCGCAGGCCTCGCGCTCACCGAGCTGCAGCGCCAGGACGAGGCGGTGGCGGCGTTCGAGCAGGCGGTCGCCCGCTCTCCCGACCAGCTCGCGTCGCGTCTGGCACTCGCCGACCTGGTCTGGAGGCGGGGCGAGAGCGAGCGCGCCGAGCAGCTCTGGAGCGACGTCCTGGCGCGCCAGCCTTCCAGCGCCGCGGCTCTCTGCGGTCTCGGCGAGGCGGCCCAGCTGGCCGGCGAGCACGTCGAGGCGATCGATCTGCTGCAGCGTTGTCTGCAGGAGGACCCGGGGGCGACCAGAGCCCACCATCCGCTGGCGATGAGCCATCGCGCGCTGGGAGATGTCGAGTCGGCGCGGCGGCACCTGCAGCTGCAGGGCGAGCGCTCGGCGGTGTTCGCCGATCCGCTGCGGGCGCAGCTCCTGGCGGTGCACCCGGAGGCGCTGGCGCGGGCCGGAGCGCGCTCCGAGGGCGCCGGGGGCCTCGCCGCCCTGCGGCGTGCGGTCCGCGCCCGGCCGTCGGACCCGGTGATCCGTCACAACTACGCCGTGGCGCTCGGCCTCGCCGGGCGGCACGACGAGGCGATCGGCGAGTTCGGAGCGGCGTCACGACTCGGCCTCGACGACGGGACGCTGCACCGCAATCTGGGTCTCAGCCTGCGGGCACTCGGCCGTCGTGACGAGGCCCTCGAGGCGTTCCGGCGCGGCGTCGCGGTCGATCCGGGATCGCCTGACCTGCGGCGTGCGCTGGCCCAGGAGCTGCTGGCGCACGGCGAGGTCGAGGCGGCGATCGTCGAGCTCGAACGCGCGCTAGCGATCGAGCCGGCGTCGCCGGAGGTGCGCGGTCTCCTCGAGCGGGCGCGCGGCGTCGCCGAGACCAGGGTCCAGCGCGAGTAGGCGAATCGAACGCCGGATCCGGACCCGTCGGCCGCCGGTCACCCGCCCGTTCCGATCGGGCATGGACGGGCACAGGGTTGGCTGTAGAATCCGTACTGTTCCCGGTCTCATCGTTCGTATCCTCTTCGATCCGGAGGTCCTGCATGGTCGTGCGTCGATTGCTGCCCCTCTGTCTGCTGGCCGGAGTCGCGGCATTCGCACTGCTGCAGCACCAGCCCGCCGCCCACGCGGCGCCCGGCTCCGACGGCGTCTCGGCGGCCTCCTACGAGGCGCTCGCCACGCGGCTCGGCGCGGTGGAGGGATCGATGAGTCGGTACCTGAAGGGTTTGTCGGCGCAGGAGCGCAGCGAGCTGAAGGCTCAGCTCGGCGCCCTGAGCGCCGACCAGCGCACAGCGCTGCGGCAGCAGGTGCGCTCGAGCCGTCGTCCGGAGGGGGCGTCGCGTCGCGTCGCCGCGCCCGAGAGCGCCACGGCGGCGCAGCGCGGGTCCAATCCGACGCTGCAGTACGACACCGGAGTGCCGCACGACTTCCGGGTACCAACGGTCAATGTGCCCGCTCCGCGAGGCGGGCGACTCGGCGATCTGGTCGGCAACTACTTCGACACCGGCTTCGGCGATCCCCACACGATCAGCCAGGTGCAGTTCCAGATGAACGGCGTCTTCACCTTCGGTCAGCCGCAACGGGGAGGGTCGTTGACACTGATCGTCGCCGGTCCACCGTCGGCAGGCGGGCAGGCTCCGATCCAGTTCTCCGTCTTCAGTACGGCGAGCGTCGGCCTCAACACGTGGACGCTCTCGGACTCGAACCTGCAGGGGATGAGCGGGCCGTTCGTCGTCGTGGTGAGCCAGAGCCCCAACCAGACAGGATCCGGTTACACCCCCTACTCTCCCTCGACCACTCGCAACAACATCGCGGTCGACGTCAACTCGCAGGGCGGGGGTCGGGGAAACGCGTTCCACGGCATCACCTTCACCGGCGGTGGCGGCAAGCGGGGCCCGACCAACTTCGTCTACGGCGCCAATCCGTCCCCGACCGTGCCCGACGTGACGCCGATGGGCGGCCCCGACACCGGCGCACCGCTGCCGTTCAACGCCATCTTGCGCGTCATCGGCCCCAGCCTGCCGGTCGAGCTGATGAGCTTCGGCGTCGACGAGTAGACGAGTCGCCCTTGGCGTCCTGAGGGTTGAGCAGGGCCGTGACTCCGAAGAACGACGCACGGCCCGGCAGCAGCTCCGGGCCAGAAGAGCCCCGGCCCCGCGACTCTGACTGCCGTTGCGGGCTGCCACCGCCCGCGCCAGAGAGGTCGCCTTCCGGTTAGAGTCCGCCTGTCTCCGAAACCGCTACGCTGAGACTCCGATGTTGGAGGTTGCCATGGTCGCTCCAAGGGCTGAAAGGCCTCTCGTCCTGATTGCTCTGACCGCTGTCGCGTTGGTCGCTGCGCTGCTGCAGAGGCCCGCCGCCCACGCGGCGCCCGGTTCCGACGGCGTCTCGGCGGCCTCCTACGAGGCGCTCGCCGCGCGGCTCGGCGCGGTGGAGGGATCGATGGGCCGCTACCTGCGCGGGTTGTCGGCGCAGGAGCGCAGCGAGCTGAGGACCCAGCTCGGCGCCCTGAGCGCCGACCAGCGCACCGCGCTGCGCCAGGAGGTGCGCTCCGCCCGGCGTCCGGGTGCCGCGGCCCGCCGGCTCGATCGCGCGGCCTCACCGGAGAACGCCACGGCGGCGCAGCGCGGCCCCAACCCGACGCTGCAGTACGACACCGGGGTGCCACACGTCTTCCGGGTACCGCGAGGGCTGCAGCTGCGGGGAGGCGCCCCGGGTGAGTTGGTCGGCAACTACTTCGACACCGGATTCGGCGATCCCCACACCATCAGCCAGATCCAGTTCCAGATGAACGGCGTGTTCACCTTCGCGGAACGGGGCACCAGCGGGTCCGCGACGGTGGTCGTCGCCGGTCCGCCGAACGGCACCGGCCAGGCGCCGGTCCTCTACTCCACCTTCCGCTCGGCGGCAGTCGGCCTCAACACCATCACGGTGAGCGATTCGAGCCTGCAGGGGATGAGCGGCCCCTTCGTCGTCGTGGTCGCCCAGTCTGCCAACTCGTCGCCCTACACACCCTACGCACCGGCCACCTCGGTGAACAACGTCGCGGTCGACGTGAACTCCGATCGTGGAGTTCTCGGCAACCCCTTCCACGGCATCACCTTCACCGGTGGTGGCGGCAAGCGGGGCCCGACCAACTTCATCTACGGCGCCAACCTCGCGCCCACGGTGCCCGACGTGACGCCGATGGGCGGGCCCGACACCGGCGCGCCGCTGCCCTTCAACGCCATCGTGCGCGTCATCGGCCCCAGCCTGCCGGTCGAGCTGATGAGCTTCGGCGTCGACGAGTAGGGCTGTAGACCAACCGTCCCGGCGGTAGGCCGGACGGCTGCCCTGCAGGGCATCGTCCGGCTCGGTCCTCCCCACCACCGTCACCACGTTGCTCCGCCAGCCTCGGAGCAAGGTCGGAGCCGTCGCTGCGCCGGCTGCGAGATCGCCTCTGGCGATCCGCCCACGAACGCCATATCGTTCGCCGCGCTCCGCGGCTGCGCGGCCGCCGAGCGACCCATGGGCAGTTGCCCTCCGGAGGTGCGGTATGTCGCTGCGAAGGTTGCTGATCTCGTCGGTCACGGTCGCTCTCTCGATGCTGGCGCTGTCCACGACGCAGCTCGCGGCGGGCGCCGAGACGGTGCAGGGGGACGGATCCTCGATCGATGCCCTGGCGGCGCGCCTCGGCACGGTGGAGGGGTCGATGGGCCGCTACCTGCGAGGCCTTTCGCCGGGACAACGCAGCGACCTGCGGACCGAGCTCGGTGCGCTCAGCGCCGACCAGCGAAGCGCTCTGCGCGAACGGGTGCGGGCGGCGCGTCGCGCCGGCTCCGCAGCGGCGCCGCCGGCCGCTGGCCGGGCCGCCAGCTCGGCCTCGGCGGCGCAGCGCGGCCCCAACCCGACACTCCAGTACGACACCGACACGCCCCACGTCTTCAGGGTGCCGGTCGCAGTCGGCTCGGTACCGCGCGGCGGTGGCGCCGGTGCGTGGGTCGGCAACCTCTTCGACACCGGCTTCGGCGACCCCCACACGATCAGCCAGATCCAGGTGCAGATGAATGGCGTCTTCACCTTCTCCTCGACCGGAACCGCCGGGCTGCTGGTGGCTCGGCCACCCGATTCGGCCGGCCGAGCCCCGGTCCTCGTCAGCACCTTCCAGCCCGCCCTGCCCGGCCTCGTCCCGTGGACCTTTTCCGGCACCACGCTGCAGGGCCTCAGCGGGCCGTTCGTCGTCGTCGTCGACCAGAGCCCCAATCCGTCGCCCTACACCCCTTACGCTCCAGCGGCCGGAGCGGCGAACGTCGCGGTCGACGTCAACGCGGCGCGCGGTATGGCCAACCCGTTCCACGGCATCACCTTCACCGACGCCTACATCGACCGTGGGCCCGGCTATGCCCTCTACGGCGCCAACCTCGCGCCCACCGTGCCCGACGTCACGCCGATGGGTGGGCCCGACACCGGCGCGCCGCTGCCGTTCAACGCGATCATCCGCGTCATCGGCCCCAGCCTGCCGGTCGAGCTGATGAGCTTCGGGGTCGACGAGTAGTCGCCGGCTTCTCCGGTGGGGTCCCGGCTTCTCCCGTGGGGTCGGAGCCTCGGGCGACCGGGTGATCGCTCAGTCGCCGCCCGAGATGTCGCCGTCGATGCCGCGGCGGGCGATCTGCTCGGCCCGGAAGGCCTCCTCGTCGCCGCGCAGCTCGCGGAAGAAGACCGGAGCGCCGGGCAGGGCGTCGGGGAAGAAGAGCTCGCGCACCATCGGGGATCCGTCCTCGGCCGGTGGCTGGTCGACGGTGTAGAGCCAGCCGTCGAGCTGGCCGAGCGGTGTCGAGCGCCTGACCCGCTCGCGGCGTGCGCGTTGGGCAGGGAACTTGGCGTGATCGCGCAGCTCCGTCCATGCGGCGCGGTAGACGGGGCTGGCGGGGCCCAGTGAACCGTCCTCGGCCACCGGTTGCTCGACCATCTCGCAGCCCTCGGCGCTCCACGCGGTGACGACGGTGCGGCCGACCCGGCTTCCCTCCGCGGTGGTGGTGCGGGTGTCGAGCCAGAAGCCCTCGCTCCAGGCGTCGCGGATCTGCTCGGCCGAGTAGGGGGTGGGCAGGAACTCGCCGGAGACCCCCTGCGTCGCGGCAGGCGTGGGGCTGGCGACGAAGACGGCGGCAGTGAACAGCAGCGTTTCGGCGGCGCCGAGCGAGGAGACGCGTCTGCGGCTCGAGGGTATCGGCCCCGAAGTCCGTCTGCGGAGCTGGTGGAGGATGTCGCGACGAACTTCTGGTGGTGTTGGCATCTTAGGGTCTCCCTGAGCGTCCGAGTCGAAGGCCGACGAGGGCCTCGGCCGTTCGCGAGGGTGGTCTCGGTGTCCCCGCTCGTCGGCCGACGGGTCGCGGCGCTGCCCACCTCTCGGTCGGGCCGTTCCCGCCTGTGCTAGCTTTGCACGGCAATCTTCGACAGTTCGAGTTCGGAGCCCGCCGCGGATCGATTCACGGTCCGGGCGCCGATCGCGTCACCAGGCTCGGCACTGATCCGGGGTGGCGCGTCGGCGCTTCGCATGAGGCTCACCTGCACGTCCTCGTGTCGTGGGTGGCGCGTTTCTTCTCTCGGAGGTGGAGATGTCGGAAGAGACTCCTGGAGGGTTGGAGAGCCGGTCGGAAGAGCGCCGCAGGGATCGGCGCACGGCGCTGGCGCTGGCCATCGGCATCGCGCTCGGCAGCCTGGCCTGGGCGGCGCACCGCCAGGGCGGGCTCGGCGAGTACGCCAACGTGCGCCAGCTGACGGTGGAGTTCGCTCGCCTCGTCGAGCAGCTCGAGAAGCCGAGCGCCTGGGGCTTCTGAGGCGGGGTCGCCGTCGCGGCACTCCGGCGCGACGGGCCTCAGCGCCCGCGTCGGGCCGCGGCGCGGCAGGACGCGATGGCGCGCGCGAGCACCTCGTCGGCCGGATCCCACCACTCCTCCAGCTCGCGCAGGGCGGGTAGCAGCCCAGGGTCGGCGAGGACTTCGGCGGCCTCGACCGCCAGAGCGCCGACCTCGTCGCCGCGCAGCTCGAGCTCGAGCGCCTCGGACACGTCGTCGCCGCGACGAGCCAGCCCGAGCAGCGCTTCGCCACGCACCGAGGGCTCGGCGTCGTCGAGCCGGGCGCGCAGCGCCGCACGCAGCGCCGCGTCGTCGCGCTCGCAGAGCGAGCCGAGGCCGAAGGTGGCCCAGTCACGCACCTCGGCGTCGGTGTCCTCGCTGAGCCCGATCAAGAGGTCGATGCCGAGATCGTCCTCGCTGCCGGCGAGCGCCTTGGCGAGGGCGCGGCGGATCGCTGCCCGCTGGTCTTTGGCGAAGGGCGCCAGCCGGCTCAGGTCGTCGTCGACGTCGAACTCGCCGAGAGCGAGCAGTGCCGCGGCGACCACTTCCGGTGCGTTGTCGGCCAGCAGGTTCCAGAGCTCGCCGGGAGCGGTCGGCGGCGCCAGGCCCTCCCGCTCGTCTTTCGCCGCGCGGCTTTCGTCGCCCTCACCATCCTCTTCTTCGCCCGCGTCCTGCTCCAGCGCCGCCAGGCGGCCGAGCAGACCGGCGCCGACCAGACGCCGCGCGGCGTCGTCGCCGCCTGCGCCGCACAGGCGCACGGCCTCCTGCCAGCTCCCAGCCTCGTAGGGATCGGCGCTCTCGGCGAGCTCGTCGAGGCATTCCTGCAGCGCATCGCTGGCATCGTCGCGCGTGCCGCCCTCGTCTCCGGAGCGGCTGTCGAGGAGGCTGCGCCGTGCCAGCTCGAGGGCGCGAGCGAGCATGCCCTGGCCGGCGTCGTCGCTGCCGCCGAGCTCGGTCGAGTGGCTCGTTGCCGCCCTCGGATCGTCCATTCTCTCCACCAAGACTCCCCCAATTGGAGGAGCGACGATGCCCTCCGGACCGGTACAGTTCGACCTCAGCATAGCCGCCGCGCCCTCCCGGCCGTGCCTGCATCCGCGACGACGTCGCGACCGCCCGGACCGGCGCTCCGGCGGGCGGGACCTGCGTCGGTCCTGGCTCGATGCTCGAGGGCCTGAAGGTCGAACCGCCAGCACCGCCGCTGCGCCAGCGACGCGTCCCGTCGTCCTCGAATAGCCTCCTGAGGCTGCGATGAATCGAACCCTCTCCAGCGAGGAGATCTCCATGCCGACCAGACCAAGGCCCCTGCACTCCGCGAAGCGCTTCGCTTCGTGGGCCCGATTCCCCTCGGCGACCTTCGCCGCTGCCTCGATGCTGGCGCTCGCGATGCCGTTCTCAGCGGCTTCCGCCAGCCTTGCTGCCAGTCTCGCCGACGGAGACGCCGCTGGAGAGCACGGCTACCGGTCACCGAGCCAGGCGCTGGTCGACATCGTCGACCAGCAGCGCACGCCGAGGGCTCGCCTGTCGCCGCGCGGCGACTGGCTGCTGCTGCTCGACGATCCCGGGCTGCCGAGTCTCGAGGACCTGGCCCGTGACGAGCTGCGGCTCGCCGGCCGTCGCATCCGTCCCGCCACCAGCGGCCCATCGCGGGACCGCGGCGCCGCCGGGCTGCGCCTGGTGTCGGTCTCGACCGGCGAGGAGCACACGGTGCAGGGCCTGCCGCCGGAGCCCGAGATCGGCGACCTGACCTTCGCTCCCGACGGCCGGCGCTTCGCCTTCCTCGACACCACCGCGACGGCGATCGAGCTCTGGGTCGGCGACCTCGAGTCGCGCACCGTGCGTCGCCTGACCTCGCGCGCCGTCAACCAGGCGGAGCCGCTGCCGCTGGCCTGGGCGCCGGACTCACAGTCGCTGGTGGTGGCCCTGGTGCCGGGTGATCGCGGTGCGCCGCCCGAACGCGCTCCGCTGCCGCGATCGCCGGTGATCGAGGAGAGCCGCGAGCGCAGCGCTCCGGCGCGTACCTACCAGGATCTGCTCTCCGATCCCCACGACGAACGCCTGTTCGAGCACTGGTTCACCTCGCAGCTGGCGCGGGTCGGCGTCGACGGCAGCGTGGTCGAGCTCGGCGAGCCGGCGATCTTCTCGTCCTACGACATCAGTCCCGACGGCAGTGCGCTGCTGGTCGAGCGACTCGAGCCGCCGTGGTCCTACCGGGTGCCGATCTCGCGCTTCCCGCGTCGCATCGAGCTGTGGAACGAGCGCGGCGAGCGCATCGCCGAAGTGGCGTCGATCCCCCTCCAGGAGGAGGTGCCGATCGCCTTCGGCTCGGTGCCGACCGGGCCGCGCTCGGTGCAGTGGCGCGCCGATCAGCCGGCGACCCTGTTCTGGGTCGAGGCCGTCGACGGCGGCGACGCACGCCGCGAGCCGGAAGCTGGGGCGCGCGACCGCATGTACCTGCTGGCGCCACCTTACGACGAGCCGGCGCGGTCGGTGGGCGACCTGGCGCTGCGCTTCGCGGGAGTGCGCTGGCAGGCCGGCGGAGATGCGCTGGTGCAGGATCTGTGGTGGCAGACCCGGCAGATCCGTACCCTGCTCGTTCCTGCCGAGGCCTGGTCCACCGCAGACTCCGCAGCCGCGGAGGGCGCTGCGCCGCGGGTGCTCTTCGATCGTTCCTACGAGGACCGCTACACCGATCCCGGCGATCCGCTCACCGTGCCTTCCGGCCGCGGCGACGAGCTGCTGCGTCGCCTCGCCGACGGCCGTCTGGTGCTCGTCGGCGACGGTGCCTCGCCCGAGGGCGACCGTCCGTTCGTCGACCTCTACGATCCGAGCACCGGTGAGACCGAGCGGATCTTCCGCTCCGAGGGGGAGTGGTTCGAGCAGCCTCTCGAAGTGCTGGCCACGGACGCCGGCGGGCGGCCGACGGCGCTGCTCACGAGGCGCGAGTCGGTCGACGAGCCTCCCAACTACTACGCCCGCGACCTGCGCAGCGGCGAGCTGCGCCCGCTGACCGCGTTCCCCCACCCGGCGCCGCAGCTGCGGGGCCTCGGCAAGGAGCTGCTGCGCTACACGCGGGCCGACGGCGTCGAGCTCACCGGAACCCTCTACACGCCCCCTGGCTGGAGCCGCGAGCAGGGACCGCTACCGACCCTGGTGTGGGCGTATCCGCGCGAGTTCAAGAGCGCCGACGCCGCCGGTCAGGTGCGCGACTCGCCCTACCGCTTCCGGCGCATCGACCACTGGTCGCCGGTCAGCTTCCTGGCGCTCGGCTACGCAGTGCTCGACGATCCGGCGATGCCGATCGTCGGCGAGGGCGAAGAGGAGCCGAACGACCGTTACGTCGAGCAGCTGGTGGCGAGCGCCGCCGCCGCGGTCGAAGAGCTGGTGACGCGCGGTGTGGCACAGCGCGACCGGATCGCCATCGGCGGCCACTCCTACGGCGCCTTCATGACCGCCAACCTGCTCGCCCACTCCGATCTCTTCGCTGCCGGCATCGCCCGCTCGGGCGCCTACAACCGCACCCTCACACCGTTCGGCTTCCAGGCCGAGCAGCGCTCGGTGTGGGAAGCTCCCGAGGTCTACTTCGCCATGTCTCCCTTCATGCACGCGGAGAAGGTGAACGAGCCGATCCTGCTGATTCACGGCCAGGACGACAACAACTCGGGCACCTTCCCGATGCAGAGCGAGCGCTTCTTCGCCGCGGTCAAGGGGCTCGGCGGCACCGCCAGGCTGGTGATGCTGCCGCTCGAGAGCCACGGCTACCGCGCCCGTCTCTCGCTGCTGCACATGCTGTGGGAGCAGGAACGCTGGCTCGAGGAGTGGATCGGCGCCGCGGCAGCGCAGTCCGAGCCCGAAGGCGAAGCGACCTCCGAGTCGGCCGGCGCCGGGCGGCGCTGATCCCACTGCCCGGGAGAGGTACCGATCAGCCGGCCGCCGCCACACGCGTCCGCGCGAGCAGCCAGGTCAGCAAGATCAGCGACAGCCCACCGGCGAACAGGTTGAGCCAGACGTAGCCGATCTCGTCGAACAGGACGCTGGCGCCGAGGGAGGTGGCGGCGGCGCAGATCCACACCGCTGCGTCGGCCGCGGCGCGACCCCGCACCTGCACTCCGGCCGCCAGCGATCGGGCGAGCAGGGTGCTGCCGGCGACGAAGCCGGCGTTCCAGCCGAGGCCCAGCCCGAAGAGCGGCAGCGCCATCGGCTCGCCGTGACCGCGCAGTGCGAGCCAGGCGGCGAGCGCACAGGAGGCCGTCAGCAGCGACGCTCCGAGCTGCAGCACGCGCCGCGGTCCGACCGCCGAGGTGAGCCACCCCAGGGCCGGCGAGCACAGGTACATGCCGGCGACGTGCGCGCTGATCACCAGACCGACGCTGCTCAGACCGTGGCCGTGGTGCATCAGATGCAGCGGGGTCATCGTCATCACCAGCACCATGACGGCGTGGCCGACGAGCATCGCGAGCAGAGCGATGCGCGCGTCTCCGGGCCAGCTCGCCCAACTGCTGGCGGTCCGCAGGTCGGCGCCCGCAGCGCCAGTCGTGACGGCGCCCGCCCGCCCGGGCGCCTCGGGCCCGACCGCGGGCACCGCCGGCACCGCCGGCGAGCGCGGCAGGGTCAGCGCGTAGAGTGCGGCGACCGAGACGAAGGCTGCGCCGGTGAACAGGTACGGTCCGGCGTGGTGCGGCAGACCGAGGCGCAGCGCCAGGCGTCCGGTCGGCAGCAGCAGCGCCGGGCCGACGACGGCGCCGATGCTGCCCACCCAGACCACCGCGGAGAGTGCACGGGCGCGCAGCGCCGGCGCGAAGGGGTCGGCCGCGAGGTAGCGGCTGTACTGGGTAGCGCCGTTGCCCAGACCGAGGAGCGACATGCCCGCGGCCAGCAGCCAGGGAGCGCGGTGCACCACCGAGAACACGGCCAGGCCGGCTCCGGCGGCGCTGGTCAGGTACTGCACGCCGAGCGCTCGCGGTGTCGTCGACCGCTCCAGCAGGCGGGCCAGCAGCAGCGCGCCGCCGGCCGTGCCGAGCACGTTGCAGGCCACCGGGAGACCGCTCCAGCGGGCCGATCCGGAGATCGCCTCGGCGGCGATCGTGCTGATCGTCACCGCGGCCACGGTGCCGGTGGTCGCCAGGGCGCCGCCGAGCATGAACAGGAGGAGCGAGCGCATGGTGAGTGCGCCGTGTGGCGCCTCTGTGGCCGTGGGGAAAGGGCCAGAGAGGCCGGGCGAGCGGGACCGACCGGGCCGACGCCTCCCGAGGCGCCCGTTCAGTCTCGCACGAACGCCCGCCGCTCGCGTCGCCGGGCGTCCCGCTCACGCCGAACGGTCATCGGATGAATCGGGTCCCGGAGCCACACTCCCTACGGCACCTGTGGCCGCCGGGCTCCGGGACCCGAATCCGAGAAACCTGGGGGTCCCACCTTGCGGTCAGGGGACCTCGAGATCGCGCCACTCGGTGGCGCCGACCTCCTCGCCGTCGCCGCCCAGGGTGACCACCCGCCAGGTGATCGCCGTTCCCGAGGCGCGCTCGCGGATCCAGGAGGGAGCCCGGTAGGTGCCGATTCCCTGCTGCAGGAGCGCCTGGTGCAGATCGGCGCCGGACTCGCTGCGGATCTCGAGCCGGTAGAGAGTGATCCCCGGTGCCTGGCTCCAGGCGAAGTCGATCGGCCCCGGCCGCAGGGTCGCGCCGTGCGGCGGCGAGACCAGGAAGAGACCCTCCTGCATCGGTAGGTCGGTCGTCGCGCCGACTGCGTAGCGCAGCACCGGCATCGGGAAGCCGGCCACGGCGCCGGAGTGGATGACGCCGTTGCCGCCGATGTTGCCGAGGTTCGAGTCGCCTTCCTTGTCGTCGCTGGCCTCGATCCGCAGCAGGATGCGGTAGAGGCCGTCGACGGTGGTCGGCACGCTGTCGGGATCGGGCCCCGGCAGGACGGTGCGCCCGGTCGGCGGCAGGAAGACGTCGAAGCGGCGCAGCACGCTGTAGCGCCTCTGGGTGGGGCGCTCCTCCGGCGGCAGCGAGGCCTCGGTCAGCAGGTCGCGCGTCGAGGGCGGCTCCTCGCCGGGCAGCACCACCTCCCACCGGCCGCGCAGGCGGCCGGTGCCGTTGTAGACGATCTCCGCTTCGAACGGCGGCACCCGGCTGTCGCGGTCGACCCGCTTGACCGTCGAGTCGTCGTCGAAGCGCACCTCGACGTCGGTGAGCGCCAGCGGCACGCGTGCCCCACCACCCGCCATGCGGCAGGTGACGAAGACGTACTCGTCGGGGCCGCCCGTGGTCGAGACGAAACGCCTGACGTAGAAGAAGCTCGAGGTCTCGCCGCGCACCGCTGCCTGGTAGGCGCGGCGGGCGACCGACGGCGGGATGCTCATGATGTCGGTGAACACCGTCGCCTGGTCGTTGAGCGTCGACTGGTCGAAGCGGATCGGCAGGCGGCCGAAGATGGTGCCCGGATCGCAGCGCATGCCGATGTCCGGCGCCGCCGGGATCAGCTCGCCGCACCAGGTCGCTTCGACCGGCACCTGGTTCTGCAGGCCGAAGAAGCTGATGAACACCGAGGTGGCGCCCTGGCTGTTGACGTTGACTCCGTTGGGGTCGCGTCCGATGGCGGCGGTTGCCGCGTCGGAGCCGAGCCCCAGCAGCAGGCAGCAGCCGATCAGCAGGGAGAGGAGGGAGTGGGAGGGAAGGAGTCCGCGCACGGCGAGACGGGTCGAGCCGCCGGACCCTGACGGGTGGTGATGTGTCTGGTTCATCGTGCGTCTCCGGCTACCGCAGGCTCAGGTTGAAACCGGCAGTGAGGGTCCATTCGTCCTGGAAGAACGAGGTGTCGAACACGGTGTCGGCGGAGTCGATCTCCTGGTTCGCCCAACGAAGGTAGAGCTGGGCGCTGCCGCCGTGCTTGGCCTGAGGGCGCCAGTCGAAGCGGTAGGCCGCCTCGGCGTTGGAGACCGTAGCCTCGACCCGCATGGTGCGGGGATCGTCGGTGGTCTCGGTGAGCGAGTGGTTGCCGCTCAGTGAGAAGCGCTGGATCGGCCGCCACAGGAAGTTGAAGCCGACGCGCTCGTTCTCGTCGGTGCGCCCGACGTCCAGCGACTCGGCGCGGTCGCGAGAGTACTCGAGGCCGAGGTCGAGCTTCTGGTGCGGCGCCAGCGACAGCCGCAGCCCGTGCGAGACGTTCTCGAAGTCGGCGTCCTCGCGCCCCGGCTGGCGGTTGTCCTGGTCCGAGGCGTTGAACGAGTAGCCGAACTGCCAACGGTTGCCCTGCCAGTCGAGGCTGGCCAAGTGGTTGACGTTCACCTGGTCGGGCAGGTGGTTGGTGGCGTTGAAGCCGCTGTCGATCGGTTGGCCGGTGGCGAACTGGTGGGTGCGGTCGTAGCCGAGGGTGAGCGAGGGCAGCCAGGGCCTCGGCTCGGCGCCGAAGAGCATCGGCAGCGGCACCGCGACATTGGCGTTCGAGCGCCGTGTCTTGGTCTTCAGGATCGACGGGATGTCGTCGATGTTGTCCTCGCTGCGCTGGTGACCGACCTGGGCCGCGATGGCGCCGAGGGTGGCGCTGAGGTCGCTGCTGGTCTGTTCGATGTCGGACTGGACGTAGGCTCCCACCGAACGGTACTGCGGATCGACCCGCTCGTGGCGCACTCCGAGGTTGAGCGAGAAGGGCCAGTTCTCGGCCAGTTGCCGACCCTGCACCAGCGCGATGTCGAGATCCGCGTAGAGCGCGTCACGCTCCTCCGGCAGCACCGGCACCAGGTCGACGCCCTGCGAGAGGAAGGGATCCTCGGGGTTGACGAACTCGCTGCGCGCGAAGCCGGCACGCAGGGAGAGGCGCTGGTTGGGGGTCGAGGTGCCGATGCGCACGCCCCAACCCTCGTTCTCCTCGCGGTCGCCGACCTCGCCCTGGTTGAAGCCGCTGAACTGGGTCCGTGTTCCGTCGAGGAAGTCGAGATCCAGGCGGAGAGCGCCGGGCCGTTTGGCGATCAGTTCGACGCCGTAGCCGACCGTGAGCACACGGTTGTCGGAGTCGTCGAAGCCGATGAAGCGGTCGAAGCCGACCAGGCTGCGGCCCGACATCGCGCCGCCGAGGATGGTGCCGCCGCGGCCGAGGTCGATGGCGAAGCTGAGGCCGCGGGCGGAGAAGCCGCTGATCAGATGACGGTGCTGCCCGTAGGAGACGTGACCGAGCTCGAAGAAGGTGAGGTCGCGCTCGACGCGCACCAGGAAGCTGGCGAGATCGAAGCGGTCGGCGTTCTCGCCCCGCTCGGCGAAGCGCAGCGCCTCCACCTGCTCGGTGGTGCCGATGGTCGAGAGGTTGGCGCGTGCGTTCCAGCCACCGCGCGAGGCGCCGCCGCCGAGGTCGAAGGTCCACCCGCCGCGGTCGAAGGTCTCCGGTGCCTGTGGCTCACCCCCGGAGTCGAACTGGCTGGTGCCCTGCAGGTTGAGTGCGAAATCGCCCTGCAGCTCCTCGATGCCGGCGGCGCGACGCACGGCGATCGGCAGCGTCGCGAGCTCGGTCCAGGCCCCGGCCGGGCCGACGAGATAGACCTTCAGCTCGCTGCGCCCGGCGGGCAGCGGTAGCAGCTCGGGACGGTAGACCAGGGCCGCGTCCCGGGCCTCGAAGAGCTCGGTGATGTCGGTGACGCCGAGCAGCACCGCGATGCGGCCCTCCTCGACCTCCGGCGCACGATCGAGCTCGAGTCGCAGGGCGGTGTCGCGGTCGATCCACTCTTCGGGATCGGCGACGGTGACGGTGATCGAAGCGGCGGACGACGTCGCCTCTTCCTGGGCGGCGGCCGGCAGGCAGAGGGCGATGGCGAGGAGCAGGCAGAGCACCGCGGTGAGCCGATCGTCGGTGGTCGGCGGGCCGTGTCGGGCGCGGCGTCGTCTGGATCTCGTCGAAGGCGCGTGCCAGGAAGTGGACGGCGCCGCGCGCCGGGGTGCCTGGAGAGGAGGGAGTGTGCGTGTCGAGCGCATGGCGGGCCTCGGTTGCGTTCTGTCGTCGGAACGGGTTGCGGGTGACTCGGTCGTCGGTTGGAGCTCTTCGGTTGGAGCTGTTGGGTGGAGGAGGGAGCTCCTGCGGCTCGGGCCCCCTGGGGCCCGACAGCCGGTCGCGGCCGTGCGAGGCGGGGCGGGGCACCGCAGGAGCGTCTTCGGGCTTCGAATCCGGATACGGATTCGGGGTCGCCGTTCCCGTCGCGGCGCGTCGGCAGTCTCCTCCGGACCTGGGGGGTGCCGCAGCGCCGCAGCGGGGCCCGGAACTGCTGTCCCGGGCCTGCCGTGCAGCGCCGCGTAGAGGCCGATCGCCTACTGGTAGGAGACCGTCTTCTGTGGGTGGTGGTTGTTGTTGTTGCTGTCGTTGAAGGCCGGGGAGTACGTCATCTTGTGGCAGTACGTTCCCTTGCGCGGCCCACGCCGCTCGCTCCAGGTGAGCACCTGCTCCTGGCCGGAGCTGAGGGGATTGAGCGCCTGGAAGTTGCCCGAGCCACCGACCTTCGAGCCGTAGCCGCTGCACTTCGATCCGTTGTAGCGCGACAGGCTGATCTTGGCCCCCTGGCAGGTCGCGGTGCCCTGGTTCTTGAAGCGCACCTGGAAGCTCGAGTTCGAGCCCCCGGAGACCGTGTTGCCGGGCGCGATGAACACCGCGCTCAGGTCACAGCCGGCCGGGTTGCCGCCACCCTGGTTGCCACCGCCGGGACTGGTGAAGGTCACGGTCTTGGTGAGGAAGTTGTTGCTGGTGTCGCTGTCGGGCGGATTGCCGACCCAGCTGTAGGCGTAGGTGAAGGTCCCCGACGACGGGTGGTCGTTGTCCGACCAGCCCACCGAACGCAGCTGGTTGGGCGACGCGCTGCTCAGGGTCTGGTTGCCGACGACGGTGGCGCTACCGCTGGCGGAGGTGCCTTCGTAGCGACTCAGCTGCAAGGTCGACGACTGGCAGTTGGCGCCGCCCACGTTGCGGAACTTGACGCTGATCTTTGCCGGGTAGGTGCCCGGCAGATTGGAGTAGGTCGGCGATATCGACTCCGCCTTGAGGTCGCAGAGTCCGCCGCCACAGGTCTGCGACGGGTTGACGAACTGCGTGTCGAGGTTGTTGTTCTCGTTGGTCTCCTGCACCTTGTTCTCGAAGTCGGCGACCACCTGGACGGTGTGCTGCACCTGACCGCCGAGCAGCTCGACGCCCTGCACGGTGCGGGTCATCGTGCCGTTGGGCTGGAGCGCGCTGAAGAAGGTCGCCTTCTCGGCGCGATTCTGGTTCGGCGTCGCCGATGGGAACGTGATCACCTTCGCGCCGGTGATCACGTTGATCAGCTGGTTGGAGGTGTTGCGGATGGTCACGGTGACGGTGTTGCAGTTGCCCGCCTTGGGCGGATTGCTGATGGTCACCGAGTCGATGGCGATGTCCTGGGCGCTTGCGGCGCCGGCGAGGAGCGACCCGCAGAGGATCAGTCCGCCGAGCACCGTGGCGCCGATGGCGGGGCGCGCGCTGGTTGCCGTGGATCGCGTCCGGTCGGATCGCGGATCGGTTCTTCTGGAGAGGTCTGCTGCGTTCATTGCTCGGTCCCCCGACTGTCTGGTTTCGATCGATGGGGAGGAGGCCCCATCCGGTGTTGGACGACGGTCGCTCTTCGCCATCGCCCGCTTCTTCACCCGACACAAACGCGGTGACCGGCCGACACCCGTCATCGCCCGGGAAGGCGGCTGTGGCCGGGGAGGCGGAGGCGTTTCGCGGGCGCACTCGCACCGTCCGCCGAAGCCGTCGTGGTGTTCTCTCGACGACTGCCCTGCGCTCAGTCGGGCGAGCCGACGCCGAGGCGCGACGCCGCGGCCGTCACCGCGGTGCGCACCGGATGGCGGGCCTCGAGCTCCTGCGCCGCCGCGAGCAGCTCCCGCGCCAGGTCGCGCGCCTGATCGCCGAGTCCCTGCTGGGACCAGATCTCGGCCAACAGGGCTCGAGCCTCCAAGACCGCGGGCGATCCCGGCGTCGCGCCGTGGCGACGCAGCGTCGCGATCCCCTCCCTGGTGAGCTCTTCTGCCCGCGCGAAGCCGCCGCGAGTGCTCTCGATGCGTGCGAGCTCGAGCAGGTAGGGCACGCGCACGGTGGGCGGCGCCGAGTGCACCTTGTCCACCACGTCGATCGCCTGGCGGGCGTAGCGCTCCGCCTCCTCGAGGTCGCCGAGCTGGCGCAAGGTGGTGGCCAGCGTCGCCCAAACGAGTGCGGTGTCCTGGTGGAGCTCGCCGAAGGCGGTGCGCGCGGTGTCGAGCGCGGAGTGCAGGATGGGCAGGCTGTCCTGCCAGCGCCCCTGCGATTGGCGCAGGCGGCCGAGCTGGAGCAGGGCGTACTCGAGGCCGCCGCCGCCCGAGTCCTCGAGCACCTCGAGGGCTCGCTGGAGGGATCGCTCGGCGGAGGAGAGCTCACCGACGGCGATCAACGCTTCGGCCAGCGACACCCTCAGCGTGGCGAGCCAGGGATGGTCGCTGCCGTAGCGCTCGCTGTCGAGACGCTCGGCTTCCCGCAGCAGGCGGATCGACTGCTCGTAGCGTCCCTGGTCGCGGCGCAGGGCGGCGAGGTTCTGCAGCAGCGATCCCATGAAGTGGTGATCGCTCCCGAAGTGCCTGCGCGTGTGCTCGATCGCCCTGGTCCAGTGCATGCCGGCGCCGTCGAGGTCGCCGGTGGCCCAGAGCAGGGCAGCGTGGTTGCTCAGCACGGGGACGTGCGAAGGCGAGTCTTCGGGCAGCACCTCCGGCGCCAGGTCGAGCGCCGTCTGCGAGCTCAGCAGACCGAGGTCGAAGCGGTTCAGCATGCGCTGCGCCGCGGAGAGCTCGGTGAGGGCGCGGATCCTGGTGGTGCGGCCCTGCGGCGTGGCCGAAGTGCGCAGCAGATCGGCGGCTCGTTGGTAGGCGGCCGCGGCGGCCTGGTAGTCGCCGGTGTCCATGCGGTGCCGCGCCAGCTCCAGGACGGCCTCGGCGAGGGGCTCCGCCCGGCCGACTCTCTCGCGCAGGGCCACGGCGCGTTCGAGGTGCTCGGTGGCCTCGGCGAACAGCCCGAGCTTCAGGTAGAGGCGGCCGATGGTCTGCGACAGCGACGCCTCGAGGTCGGGTTGTCCGTCGAGGTCGCTACGCAGCCTGTCGGCGCCGCGAGCCAGCAGATCCGGCGCGGTGAGGTCGCGCGGTGAGTCGTTCTCGGGATCGGCGACCTCGAACAGGCTGAGCAGGAAGTCGCGCGTGGCGTCGGACTCGGCGGCCTCGGCGAGCGCCTGCTCGCGAGCTCGCTCCGAGCGCACCCAGCCGACCAGCAGGCCGGAGGCTGCGATGGTCGCTGCGACGAGGATCGCCGCGACGGCGAGCACCGCGCCGCGGCGCCGGCGCACGAGCTTGCCGAGGCGGTAGCCGAGAGCGTCGGGCCCGGCGACGACCGGTCGCAGCTCGAGATGGCGTCGCAGATCGTCGGCGAGCGCCTGGGGGGAGTCGTAGCGACGCTCGGGATCGCGGTGGAGCGCGCGCGAGACGATCCACTCGAGGTCGCCCCGCACCGCCCTGGAGAGGGTGCGCCCGTCGCTGTCGCGCCGGGCCGCCAGCGGCTCGAGCTCGGCGCCGAGGTGGCGCAGCGCTGTGCGCAGTCGGATCGGATCGTCGCTGGCTATGCGCCGCTGCATCTCGCCCTGGGAGACCTGTTCGCCGGGTCGTCGGAACGGCGTCGCGCCGACCAGCAACTGGTAGAGCAGGACGCCCAGCGCGTAGACGTCGGTGCGGGTGTCGACGCCCGTCCCTGCCGCCTGCTCGGGGCTCATGTAGTCGAGCGTGCCGAGCGGCTGCCCGAGCACGGTCAGCGGCGATGCCGTCTCGCCGAGAGGCGACGCGGGGTCGATCGCCTTGGCGATGCCGAAGTCGATGATCTTGGGCCGGGCGGCCGTGGGAGGTCCCGAGACCAGGATGTTCGATGGCTTGAGGTCGCGGTGGATGACGCCGCGGCGGTGGGCGTGCTGGACCGCGTCGCAGACCCGGGCGAGCAGGCTCAGGCGGTCGGCCACGGTCAGTCGATGGCGAGCCGCGTAGTGGTGGATCGACTCGCCTTCGACGAGCTCCATCACGAAGAAGGGCCGACCGCGATCGTCGGCGCCGGCCTCGAAGACCTTGGCGATGCCCGGGTGATCCATGATCGCCAGCGCCTGGCGCTCGGAGCGGAAGCGTTCGAGCACGGCTCGCTGGTCGAGACCGCTGCGCACCAGCTTGATGGCGACGCGGCGGCGCAGGGGCTCCGTCTGCTCGGCTTCCCAGACCTCGCCCATTCCGCCGACGCCGAGCAGACGCAGCAGGCGATAGGGCGGAATGTGCGGCGGTGGCTCGCCGTGCCCGGCGAGGTCCAGGCCCTCGCTGAGTGTCGGCAGCTCGAGATCGGTCACCGCGAGCATCCGCTGCACACGTTCCGCCACTTCGGGCTCGCGTCGGTGCAGCGCCACGAGCTGCTCCCTCTGCTCGCCCTCGTCGAGCTCGCTGAGCCGGTGGAAGCACTCTTCGATGCGGCGGAACTGGCCGGGCGTCGTCATCGTCTCGCTGTGGCCTCGCAGGGGTCGCGGTCGCGGACACGCACGACCGCCGACCGAGGATCAACAGCCACAGACGCAGGGCGTCGGTGAGATCGCTCATCGAGGGAGAGATCGTTGATCGATCGCGGCGCTGGCTCGACCTTCGTCTGCCGTCGGGCCTCCCCCCTGACTCGCCAGAGGCGCGAGAGCCGCAGGGTCGGCGATTCCTACCCGCCGCTGCGGTCGAGCTCGGCGGCGAGCCAGGTCCTGGCGAATCGCCAGTCGCGCTCGACGGTGCTCACGGAGATCCCGAGGGTGTCCGCGATCTCGGTGTGCTCGAGGCCCCAGAAGACCTTGAGCTTGACGATCTCGGCCTTGCGTGGGTCGAGCCGGTCGATCTCCTCGATCAGCTCCGCCATGCGATGTGGCTCGACTCCCGACGAGGCGGCGACGACGTCGACGAGGGTGACCCGCACCTGGTCGCCGCCGCGCTTCTCGGCGCGGCGCCGCCGCTGGTAGTCGAGCAGCACCCGCATCATGACCCGGTTGGCGAAGGCGTAGAAGTGCCGCCGGTTGGCGAACTCCTGCTGCGAGCGGACGATCTTGAGCAGCGTCTCGTTGACCAGTGCCGAAGGGTCGAGGGTCAGGGCGGCCGGGTCTCCGGCGAATCGTCGTCGCAGTCGGCGATTCGCCAGCTGCTGCAGGTCGGCGTAGACCATGGCGACGACCTCCTCGAACGCATCGCCCTCGCCGTCGGCGGCGCGGTGCAGCAGCTGGGTGATGTCCCCTTCGTGGGTGTGCGTCGACGTGTCGCTCCGCGCCTGATCGTCGCGCGGGTCCTGCTCGGCGTCGGCGTCGCGGCGGGTGGCGCTCATCGGGACTCCTCTTCGTGGGCAGGTCGCGGTCGGCCGGTCGGCTGATCGTGGTGCGCCTGCCGCGGTGTTCACTCGCTGACGGCAAACGGCTCGAGAAGACACGAGCGGACAGGTTCTCTCGTCGAGGGAAGGTTCCCGTCGAAGCGTAGCAGCGGCACTTCTTGGGGGTGAGCCCCGGCAGTGCGCCGGCGATGACGGCTGTCGTGGAACGAGCGCGTCTGATCGGTGTGGACGGCGCCGCACCATTGGCCCGATGCCGGATCCCGAGTCGCCCACGAAGCCGAGTGGCGGAGTGCGAAGCGGGTCGGCGACCAGAGAAGGAACCACACCAGTACCAGGAGCCCCACCATGAACCGAACCACCGCCACCCGCACGCGATCCACCTCGCCCTCGTCGACCGGCTCACCGCCGCGCGTCGGCAGGCGCCCGCATCTGCCGCTGCTCGCGGCGGCTGCGCTCTGCGCTCTCGCCGCGCTGCCCGCCGCCGGGCAGTACGACCTCACCGCGACCTTCGTCGAGTCGGGCCAGATCACGTGCCAGAAGGCGGGACGCGGCTGCGCGCCGGTCTCGCTCTCCATCGACTTCAAGAACAACGGTCCCAATCCGAGCAAGGCGACCACCGTGTCACTCAACCAGTTCAACGGCCGTCGGGCCTCCGGCTACGCGGTGCGTTTCGGCGGCTCGGGCTCGCTGGAGCGCCTCGATGCCCTGCAGCCCGGCCAGACCCAGCGCCTGACCTGGACGTCGCGCGGGGTCACCGCCGGCCAGTACACCTTCAAGCCGAAGTACAGCTCGCCGATCAACGACGCGAACAACAACAACCACAACATCGAGCAGACGATCACGGTCGTGTACGCCAACACCGGCAGCGGCTCGAGCTCGGGCGGTGGCTACAGCTCGTCCGGCTCGGGAAGCTCGTCCGGCTCGGGCAGCTCGTCGAGCTCGAGCAGCAGCGGCTTCGACGTCGAGGCGAACTTCCCCTACGCCAACTCGGTGCAGTGCCAGACCGAGATCAACCAGATCGGCCAGGAGCAGTGCATCGCGCTGCAGATCCAGGTGGTGTTCAAGAACATCGGCGGCTCGAACTCGCCGCAGCGTCGGGTGTCGCTCAACAAGTACAACGGCACGCAGGCCTACGGCTACGCGCAGCGCTTCGGAGGCTCGGGGGCCTTCCAGACGCTGCCGCCGCTGGCGCCGGGTGAGGACGTGACGCTGACCTGGTCCTCGAACGCGGTGCCGCTCGGCCAGTACACCTTCCGGCCGATGTACTCGGGGCCGCTGAACGACGCCAACAACAACAACCACGCGATCACCAAGACGCTCCAGGTCGTCGACTGATCGTAGGTCTCGGAGAGATCCGGGCGAGGGCGGGCGCGGTCGGGGGACCGCGCCCTTCTTCGTGTGGACCTGCGGGCAGCTGCTGGCCGGGTGCGTCGTGAAGAGGCCGGGTCGCTGCGACGCTCAGCCGCGACGGATCTCGCCGGCGAGCGGCCTCCGCCGACTGGTGAGCAACCAGGCGAGGCAGATGGCTGCCACTCCGAGGTGCTGCACCAGCAGGGCCGGGAGGGGCGTGACGCCATCCAGATAGTGGGTGTAGGAGACGGCCAGCAGACCGGAGCAGGCCAGCCACGGCCAACTTCGCAGCGCCGCGGAGAAGGGGAGGGCCCACAGGGCGTACCAGGGGTTCACCACCGGCCCGAGGAGGGCCAGCGCGGCGTACAGCATCCCGCAGCAGGCTACCAGCCGTTCTGCGGCTGCCTCGCCGCGCAGCGCCAGGCCAGTGCCCAGCGCCAGAACGAGCACGGTGAGCCCGTAGACCGCGTTGGCGGCGCGCACCGGATCGAAGGAGCCGAGGGCGCTCGCGGCGCTCCGCGCCAGCTCCCAGGCGCCGGCGTTGAACTGCCAGCTGCCGGCGAAGTGGGCCTGTGCACGCAGGAAGTCGGGGACCGCCGTCGCGAAGGGGGCCCAGACCACGGTCAGGGTGGCTGCCAGCAGCAGCCACGTGCGCACCGTCGGCGTGCGCCGGATGAGGACCGGGAGGACGAGCAGGGCTGTGGGCTTGATCGCTGCCGCCAGTCCCAGGGCGACCGCTGCCCACGGCGAGCGCCGCAGCGCCAGCAGCACCGCCCCGGTCTGCAGCGCCACGAGCACCGCGTCGACGTGTGCGGAGGCGGCGAGCTCCTTGAGCACGAGGGGATTCCACGACCAGGCGAGGAGCGGCCAGCAGGCACCGTGGCCGAGGGATCGAGCCAGCCGGACGACCAGCCAGCAGACCAGCAGATCGGCGGCCACCGCGACCAGCTTCCAGGCCAGCACCCCTCCCGGAGCCAGCCGCTCGGTGGCGGCGAAGAGCGCCAGCGCCACCGGGCCGTACACAGTGCGCACCTCGGGGTAGCTGGTGCGCGCGAAGACGTCGGTCATCCGCTCGCTCTCGAGGATCTCGGCGCGGTAGCTGGCGAGCGCCGCCGCGTCGCTCTCCGGCAGGATGGGCGTGGGCCGGGTCTCGTCGACCTCGAGCGGCGCGATGCGGTACGGCACGACGCCGTGCGCCAGGAGCGAGCCGTCGACCCGGTAGCGCCAGACGTCGTTGTCGTAGAGCAGGAACGGCTCGTAGCCGGACGGCTGCGCGAGCGCGTCGGTACCGATGGCGAGCTCCCGCTGCAGGCCCCGCCACGGGTCGCCGTGGTCGAGACCGGCGCCGAGCGCGATCAGGCGGCAGGCGATGGCGGCCGTCCAGATGATCGTCGCGGGTCGCGCGGCGCCTGGCTGCGACCCTCTGCGTCGCGCGAGCAGGATCAGGGCCGCCGCATAGACGGCGAACTGGGCGCCGAGCGTGGCGAAGAACCTGGTCAGCGCGGCCTCGTCGCTGGTGGCGGCGAAGCCGAAGACGAGGTAGAGCTCGAGGCCGACCAGAGATGCCGCGAGCAGCACCAGGACCCGGCCCTGCGGGCCGAGACCGTAGGATCGGGCAGTGTCGGGGGATCGGGGCATGAACCGTCGTCCTGCGAGGAGCGTAGCGTCTGGCAGCCGACCAGGATCCGACCCGGATCAGCCGAACGCCTCCGGCCGCGCCCGCGTCGCCGGCCCTGAGGTACCAGGTGGAAGGAGCCAGCCATGACCGAGAATCCGGCCCGACCGACGCCGGCCATCGTCGCCCTTGCAGTCGCTGGGCTCGTCACGATCTTCGCCGCCCTGCCGCTGCACGCCAGTGTACGGGCCGCGAAGCCGTCCAGCGGACCGGATCCGGCGGTCGCCACCGTGGTGGTCGATGCCGTCATCGCACGGATCACCGCCGAAGGCACGCTGGTCCTGCGCCCGGAGGAGGAGGGCGCCGAACCGATCGAGCTGAGACTTCCGGAGGAGGTCCGGATCCGCGCCCAGCGCAAGAAGGACTTCGACGGCCGTCGCAAGCTCGAGTTCGCCGACCTGCGGGTGGGCCAGCGGTTGCGTCTGACGGTGCTGCCGGCCGAGAACCGACTGGTCGGCGTCACCGTGCTCAAGCTCACCTGAGGAGGTGTCCGCGGGCGGTCCGGCTCCCGCTGCGGTGCATCTTCGGCACCCGCACGGTCCTCCGCGCGCCCTGCCCCCTGCGGGACGACGCGCTCTGCCACCGCGCCCGGTGACTGGGCTCGGTTGTCGTCGGGTCGCCGTCGACCACCCGAGGTCTGCAGGTAGAAGGCCTGATCTGGCGGCAGCCCCTCAGTTGGCGAACTCGCTTGCCTCCGCCGATCCAGACCGTCCGACGGTCGCCGGGCCGGAGCGTCCCGCCGCGATGGTTGCCGGACCGCGAGAGATGGCACTGGTCCCGGCCGTGTCTCTCTCCTCTTGCCCGCGACCTTCCAGAAGAGCCTGGATCCTCCGACCGACGGTCTCGGGGGCGAGGTCGTTCTTGACCTCCAGGGCGGCCCTGCGCCCCCTGCGGGCCGCCTCGCGCGGGTGCCGGTACACCGAACGGAGCTGATGCGCGGCGTGATCGAGGTCCGGCATGCCCCAGAGGCTTCCCCGCACGAAAGGCCCCTCCGGGATCTCGACCTCGCCGACCTCGCAGTCGACCAGGTAGGAGTTCTCCTCGTCCATGAAGTCGAGGTTCCCCGAATAGCCGCTGGCGATCGTTGGGCGACCGTAGGCCATCGCTTCCGCACAGGTGTAGCCGAATCCCTCGGCGTGGTGCAGCGAGACGTAGGCGTCGCAGGCCGAGACCATCCGCAGCAGGTCGACGCGGTCCAGGCGCCTGAGGTCGAGCCGGATGTCGAGACCCGTGGCGTCGATCGACGCTGCCAGTCGCCGGAGACCGTCGGCCACTTCGCGACGGTGACCGTGGGCGGCGCGAATCCACAGGGTGACCTCGTCGCGAGGATGGAAGGCGCGTCGGAAGGCCTCGACGAGGCCAAAGGGGTTCTTGCGCTCGATGGAGCTGTTGGGGTCGAAGTTGAAGAGGAACACCCGTCGCTGGCGCGGGAAGCCGACCTCGCTCTTGGCCGTTGGCGGGGGCCATCCGCGACGGTCGAGGACGCAGGGCACGTGGTGGACTGGACGTTTCATCGCCGCGCTCAGGCTCTTGCCGGCGAAACGCGACAGCGCCCAGATGTCGTCGAAGTCGGCGAAGAGCTCCGCCCATTCCGGGTGCGCCTCTTGCTGCTCCCAGGCCAGGTAGGCGATGTTGCGGCGATCGGCGACGAGACTCTCCGGAAGCAGGTTGAGCATGCGCTCGCGACGGTGGGGGAAGTAGACGAAGACGTTGGTCTTCCAGTTCGGCTCGAAGTCGACTTCGAGATGCTCGAGGTCGAGGTCTTCGTCCATGATCACGTTGGGCAGAGCCTGGCCGCGGCAGGGGATCGAACGTGTCCGGAGGGCCTCGACGACTCCTCTGCCCATGGTGCCGATACCGATGGGGCTTCGCAGGAAGCCGAAGACGTGGACTCCTGTCGGCTCGTTGCGATCGTTGCGGTCACGCAGGAGAGCGCTCTCGCCCTCCAGGGCTCGCCGCGGCGACGTCGATCGGGCCAGCCGGTCCCGCCACGGATGGCGTCGGCGGTGCGCTCGGTGGGCCTCGCGGAACCGCGGATCGCGCCCGAGAACGGGGCCGAGAAACGCCTCCTCGACCTCTCGCATCGGTGGGTCGAGACGACGGGCGTTCACATGCAGCTCGAGAGTCGCGGGCACACCGAGCCAGGGCGCCTCGGCGACGATCCAGCGCAGGCAGTGGAGGTCGTCGAGGTCGTACTCGGGATGGGTGTCCATGCACCAGAGCAGATGCTGGATCAGGGTCTCGGAACCGATGCCCACCAGCCCCAGAGGAGCGATCTCGCCCAGGTGGCGGAAACGGTTCATGGCGCTGAGGATTCGGGCCAGCGTGCGCGAGGGTCGACAGCGCTCGAAGACTTCCGCGGCGTCCGCCGGAAGCCCCTCGACGGCGCCGTAGACCCTCAGCCAGCGGACCAGCCGGGGGTGGTCGTCGCCCAACGGCTCCGGGTAGGCGGAGCGGATGCCCCGTCTGCGGACGAGCCGACGGATCCCAGCCATCGTCGTCTCCGCCCAGATCTCGTCGTCGAGAGTGCGGAGGCGGCGGGCCAGCTCGGCACGATCGCCGGTTCCCTCGAGTCGGCGCAGCAGCTTCGACCGGTCGGCACCGAGGGGCTGGTCGAGACCGCGGAGAGCCGAGCGCGGGACCTGCTCCCCGAAGTGCAGGAGATGATCCACAGTCGGCAGGGTCGGACGGTGCCGATCCAGCAGCTCGCCGTAGCCGAGCCGCTCCGCCTCGCCAGCGAACCACGCCAGCACCGGCTCGGGATGCACATCACAGTCAGGATGGGCCGAGCGCACCGAGGGCTGCTCGTCTACGAGCTGCCGGATCAGAACCGGGAGCAGGCTCCCAGAGCCCGGTTGAGGACGGAGCATGGCGCTGGCGTAGTAGTGCTCGCCCTCCTCGGTCCACGGGTCGAGGCCGTTCGCGATGGTGGCCTCGTGACGCTTGTAGAGCATCCGCATCCGGCGGTCGATCTCGAGGCCGGAGGGGAACGTCGTCCAGGCGGCGACACTCTCCTGGTCTGCCCCACCGAGACGGTCCTCCTCCGACAGGACACGGCTGGAGTACTCCCGCAGCAGAGAGGCGAGGGCGGGATGGTCGAGGTAGGAGTGGCGGCGATCGTGCCGTGAGACCTGGAACGGTCGGTGGGGATCGAAGCCGCTGAAGTGGAAGCAGACGAGCGGCTCGCCGTTGACCGTGAAGGCGTCCGGGCGCCGGCCGCGGAGCGACCTCTCGTGGAGGTTCCAGTAGGCGACGTTGGTCGCCGGGTCCCGCAGAACGTGGACCGACTGCGAGAAGCTCAACACCCAGTTGAACGACTTCTGCTCCTCGCGGTGACCGCGATCCGGGTCGAAGGCGCCGAAGCCCTGGCAGAGGTCGCGCCACTGCTCGGTGAATTCGCCGGTCGCGGCGTTGACTCGAAGTCCGAAGAGCCCCGAATTGATCAGGCCCGCCCCGGCGATGTCCGTCAGGTCCGGGCGGACCCAGGTCCGCCTCGCATGGGGATACGGAGTCAGGACGTGGGGCGAGACCACCCAGTCGTGCTCGTCGAGCCGTGCGATCAGCTCCCTGGCCGGTGCGAAGAAGCAGAGGTCGGCGTCGAGGAACAGGATGCGGCGGGGTGCGAGGTGCGCCGCGGTCCACTGCAGCACCGAGGGTTTGGCCGCCATCGCGAACTCCGACCGGTCGAGCTTGAGCCGCAGGTAGGGATCGTCGAACAGGCCCGTCTCCCGTGCGTCGACCTCGACGGCGACTCCGTCGAGCATCCAGGGAGCGTCGCGCTGCAAGCGGAAGACGTAGAGCGGTATCTCCGGGTGCACGCTGCGGAAGGACCGTGCGAGCACGGCCACGTTCGGCAGGTAGTCGTCGGACGCCACCGTCACGGCCACGGTCGCGCCACAGCCCCGGGCAGTCGAGAGCTTCCCAGGTCGCGGAGTCCTCACACCCGTCTGTCCTGCGCAGCCGCTCCCTGACAAGGCGCCCGCGACGCGAGCGGGTGACGCGTGCGTGCTCGGCCATGCGGAGCTGCCTAGCCGAGGCGGCGGTGCTCCGCCGTCCGGCGGGCCTTCTCGCCCCGGCGGGGTGCTTTCGGCAGCGCGACCGGCGGACGAGCGCCGTCGAGCGGGCCCGGATCGATGACCGAACGGGTTGCCGGAGCGGCGACGAGCCCGACGCTCGTCGGTGCGGGGCGGAAACGGAGGCACCTCATCCGGGCCGACTCTACCGCTCAGGTCCGGGCCGCCGGGCGAGGCAGGCGCGAGGTTGCAGTGGTCGAGTCGTGGGCGTCAGCCGGAACGCCTCGGCGGCGTTCTCTGAGGGTGAAGCGCCGGCTCGGAACCTCCAGGTCCGACCGGCCTCGGAACCGCACCACCTGAGGAGGCGCCATGCATCCTGCGATCACCGCCGCGACATCCACGTCCCTCGCTCCGAGCCGGTCCGTCTTCGTCTCCCCGTTGGATCCCTCGAGCGGATCGGGTGCGCCGCCCTTCGAGTGGATGATCGGTCGCTCCGCCGCCGACACTGGAGGAGCGCCTCCCTGGCTGATCGGTCGTCTGGTGCGCCGGAGCGCGTCGACTGCCGACGAGGTCGGCGAGACCGGGGCCAGGCGCGGTGGGTCGACTGCCGACGCCCCGGCGTGCATCGTCGATCCGGTCTACTGCGCGATGTGGAGCGAGCTGGCGCTGCAGACCGTGGCCTCGCCGCAGCACGGTCGGCCCCCTGGTGGCCGCTCGTCTCGTCGACGCGGCGCGGCGCCCGGTGATCCGCTCGAGGTGTTGCACGCATTGCGCTGTTTCGTGGTGGTCTCGATCCAGCCCGGGAGCGGCGTCGAGCTGCAAGAGCTCGCCGCGCGCGGCCCGACCCACCGGTTCGTCGGCAGCGAGCTCGCGGCGACGCTGCTGCGCTGCGGCGACTCCTTCTCGCTCGGCCTGGATCCGACCAGCGCCGAGGAGGAGGCGCAGCGGAGCCTGCGCTTCCTGCCGCCGAGGCGGATGATCGAGCTGTGGCTGTGGACCCGTACGGGCCGCGATGCGCCGACCGCGCGAGGGGGTCGGCCCTTCGACGATCAGAAGTGCCAGGGGAACTTCGCGAAGTCGCGCCGGCGCTTCTCGAGGAACGCGTCGCGTCCCTCCTGCGCCTCGTCGGTGCCGTAGGCGAGACGCGTCGCCTCACCGGCGAAGAGCTGCTGGCCGACCATGCCGTCGTCGGCGAGGTTGAAGCCGTACTTGAGCATGCGGATCGCGGTCGGGCTCTTGGAGACGATCTCGCGCGCCCACTCCAGTGCCACCCGTTCGAGTTGGTCGTGGGGCACCGCCCGGTTGGCGGCGCCCATCGCCACCGCCTCCTCGGCCGAGTAGTCGAAACCGAGGAAGAAGATCTCGCGCGCCCGCTTCTGGCCACAGTGGCGCGCCAGCAGGGCCGAGCCGTAGCCGGAGTCGAAGCTGGCGACGTCGGCGTCGGTCTGCTTGAACACGGCGTGCTCGCGTGATGCCAGGGTGAGGTCGGCGACCACGTGCAGGCTGTGGCCGCCGCCGGCCGCCCAGCCGGGCACGACGGCGATCACCACCTTGGGCATGAAGCGGATCAGGCGCTGCACCTCGAGGATGTGCAGTCGTCCGAGGCGCGCCCGCGCCGCGTCGCCGCGTTCTCCGGCGTCACGGTACTGGTAGCCGTCCCGGCCACGGATGCGCTGGTCGCCGCCGGAGCAGAAGGCCCAGCCGCCGTCCTTGGGAGACGGCCCGTTGCCGGTGAGCAGGACGCAGCCCACCGAGGGCCACATGCGTGCGTGGTCGAGGGCGGTGTGGAGCTCGTCGACCGTCTGGGGGCGGAACGCATTGCGCACTTCGGGGCGATCGAAGGCCACGCGCACCACCTTCTCGTCGCGGCTGACGTGGTACGTGATGTCGGCGAATTCGAAGTCGGCCACCCGGGTCCACTCGGCGGGGTCGAACAGTGGCGAGGGCGCGCCGTCGGGCCGCGCCGAGCCGGTCTTCTTCGGAGGCGAGGGCTCTTGACTCATGGAGGGAAGCTACCGGACGCCCGGTGCAGCGTCCAGGAGACGTCGGCCGGAGCGGTGCCGATCGTCGCCGGCAGGATCGTCTCGTGCTTCGGCAGGGACACGGCGTGCTGCCACACCGCTACAGTCACCGCTGCTGGCCATGTTCGGCCACCGGCGGGTGCGGCCCGGGCCGCGGGAGGAGTGAAGAGTGGGCGAGATCATCGGTCGGGTTGCGGAGATCTGGCGCTACCCGGTGAAGAGTCTGCAGGGCGAGAGGATCGAGCATGTCGAGCTGAGCGAGCGGGGGGTGCCCGGAGATCGCTGCTGGGCGGTGCGCGACGAGGAGCGCGGCGGAATCCGTGGCGCCAAGCGATTCGCCGGCCTGATGCAGCTGGCGGCGCGGTTCCCCGCCGAGCCCGACGAGCGGGGCTCCAGTCCGGCGGTGATCCGCTTCCCGGACGGATCGGAGATCCGCACCGGCGATCCGACGGTCAGCGAACGGCTGTCGGAGTTCCTGGAGAGCCCGGTGACCCTGTGGCCGCTGGTGCCGGCCGAGGTGCTCGACCACTACCGGCGCGGCGCACCGGTGCACGAGGACTTCGACACCGAGCTGCGGGCGATCTTCGCGCGTACTCCCGACGAGCCGCTGCCCGATCTCTCCCGCTTCCCTCCCGAGGTCCTGGAGTTCGAGTCGCCGCCGGGGACGTACTTCGACGCCTCGCCGCTCCTGCTCCTCACCCGGAGATCGCTCGAGTCGATGGCGCGGTCGGCGCCGGGCAGTCGCTTCGACGTACGCCGCTTCCGTCCGAACTTCGTGCTCGAGGTCGAGGAGGGCGACGGGTCCGCCCATCCGGAGCTCGACTGGGTCGGCCGGCAGATCTCCCTCGGCAGGGCCGTCGTCGAGGTCGAGATGCGCTGCCCACGCTGCGTGATGACGACACATCCGCAGGGCGACCTGCCGCGCGATCCGAAGGTGATGCGGGCGCTGGTGCAGGAGGTGGATGGGGATCTCGGCGTCTACGCGCGGGTCGTGCAGCCCGGTGCGGTGGCCGAAGGGGCTGCCCTGCGGCTGCTCTGAGCTCTCGCTGGATGGAGGACTCTCGGTGCCTGCATCCCAGGCGGAGGCGCCCCACTCGGCGAGGCTTGGGTACAGTCGTGATCGCAGCCAGGCATTGCCTGGCGATCGACACGGTGCCGCGGTGCCGCGGTCGCCGGTGCTCGGCGGGCCAGAGATGCAGGGCGATCCGATGTCAGGAGACGGGACTGGCCCGAGCAGTCCGAGTTGCGCGGAAGGGGAGAGAGATGAGCTCGTTGCAGATCGAGATCCTGCCGGTGCTGAACGACAACTACATGTACCTGCTGCGCGACCCGGCGACGGGCGTCGTCGGGGTGGTCGACCCGCCGGTGGCAGGCCCGGTGCTGGAGCGCCTCGCAGAGCTCGACTGGCGTGGAAAGCAGGGTGAGATCGACTGGATCCTCTCGACCCACCACCATCCCGACCACACCGCCGGCAACCTCGAGCTGAAGGAGCGCACCGGCTGCCAGGTGGCGGGCCCGGCGGCCGAGCGCGAGCGCATCCCGGGCATCGACGTCGCGCTGTCGGAGGGAGACCTCTTCTCCCTCGGCGAGCGGGCGGCCCGCATCTTCGACACCCCGGGACACACCGCCGGCCACATCAGCTACTGGTTCGACGACTCGCAGGCCCTGTTCTGCGCCGACACCCTCTTCGCCCTGGGTTGCGGACGCCTGTTCGAGGGCAGCGCGGAGCAGATGTGGCTGTCGTTGCAGAAGCTGCTCGCCCTGCCCAACGAGACGCTGGTGTACTGCGGCCACGAGTACACCCTCTCGAACGCCCGGTTCGCGACCAGCATCGATCCCGACAACTCGGCCCTCGCCGCGCGCGCCGCGGAGGTCGAGAAGCGGCGTCAGGCGGGCGAGCCGACCGTGCCGTCGCGTCTCGGCGAGGAGAAGGCGACCAATCCGTTCCTGCGGCCCTTCGACGAGGGGATCCGCAGCCGCCTCGGGATGCAGGAGGCGGACGACGCCGAGGTCTTCGGCGAGATCCGAAGGCGCAAGGACGAGGCGTAGCGACCCGGCGCCGAGCATCCGGGTCGATGCGGCGCGAGGACGGACGTCGCGTCAGGGCGTCCTGAAGCGGCGGGGCGGCGGGCGCGCGGTACGATCCTCGGCAGGCCGATGACTCACGCGCCAGAGACCAACGTGTCCAGGAGGTTCCTCGTGATGCCCCTTTTCTCCGAACAGCCAGCGAAGCAGCAGACCCGCCGCTCGCCGCGTGTCGCGGTCACCCGCTGCCACCCGACCGTCGGCGCCGCGGTTCTCTTCGCCCTCCTCCTGGGGGTCGGAGTGGCGCCGGCCGTCGCCTCGACGGTCGACGCTCCGACCTACGCAGCGGATGTGGAGCCGATCCTGCGCCGACACTGCGTCAGCTGCCACCGTGCCGGCGAGATCGCGCCGATGTCGCTGCTCACCTACGACGAGGTGAGGCCGTGGGCGCGCTCGATCCGCGCCGCCGTCGCCGAACGCGTGATGCCGCCGTGGCACGCCGACTCCAGCAAGGTGGAGTACGCCAACGACCGTTCGCTCGACCCGGCGGCGATCGACACCATCTCGCGCTGGGTGGCGGCTGGGGCGCCGCTCGGCGACGAGAGCCGACTGGCGCCGCCGCCGACCTTCACCCGGGGCTGGCGGCTGGGCGAGCCCGATCTCGTGTTCACCGCCAAGCAGACGTTCACCGTCCCGGTCACCGCCGACGAGATCCCCTACCAGTCGATCACCTTCGAGATCGATCTCGACGAGGACCTCTACGTCGAGGCGTGGGAGATCCGGCCGCGGGTGCTCGGCGCGGTGCACCACGCCAACCTGGTGCGCTCTCCGCGCAGCCTCGACGGCCGCGAGGTCGGCATCGCCTCGGCGGTGATGGAGGGCGGCGACTACATCGGCAGTTACCTGCCCGGGCACAGCGCGGTGACCTATCCGGAAGGCATGGCCTACAAGCTGGCCAAGGGATCGCAGCTCGGCATCCAGGTGCACTACGTGTCGGTCGGTGAGGAGGTCGTCGACGAGCTGCAGTTCGGCGTGCACCTGGCCGATGGCAGGGTCGACAAGCTGGTGCGGGTGATCGGCACCGACTACCGCGCGATCGAGATCCCGCCCGGCGAGCCCGAGTACACCGTGGTCGACGAGATCCGCGTGCTCTACGACATGCACGCTCTCTCCAGCGGCATCCACATGCACCTGCGCGGCGCCGCCTACACGATGGAGGCGGTGCGCCCGGACGGCACGGTGGCGCTGATCACCGAGGTGCCGGAGTACGACTTCAACTGGCAGAGCAACTACGTGCTCGCCGAACCGGTGGCGATGCCGAAGGACACCCGGCTGCGGGTGACCTCGGTGTGGGACAACTCGCCGGAGAACCCGTACAACCCAGACCCCGGAGCCTGGGTGCGCTACGGCCCCTGGACCGATGACGAGATGGTGAACTCCTGGGCGCACGTGGTGCTCGACGACGAGCGGCTGGGGCTGAAGGTGGAGAACGGCCGGGTCGTCGGGCGTCACGACGACGCCAACCTCGACTTCGAGTCCCCGTTCCTGATCCAGACCCTGCCGCAGGCGCCGTCGTTCCAGCGCGGCGCCGAGCAGATCGAGAGCCACGATCGCGGTGGATCGCGCTGATCGACCACCCTTCCCTGCCGAGCAGAACCCGAGGCGGACAGGGTCGGCCGGCAGGCCGCTCGAGGGGCTTGGGACGATCGCGCCCGGAGGCCATGGACTCGCGGCCCGGAAGTGGGCCATAATGTCCGGTGAGTGAGAGCCTGTGTGTCCTTCGTGGGGACTGGGCCGCTACTCCGTGGGCAGCTTGCGGGCTGCCGCCATCGGTTTCACGTAGCTACCTGACGCCACGACATGATTCAGCCTTTCGCCTCGGGTTCCGGTGTACGGAGCCAGTCAGCATTGTGAGGACGTCGCGAGATCTCTTCGGAGAGGTCGGGCGTCGAAACAGGTAGTAGGAACGATGAGCAAGCGGATTTACGTGGGTAACCTTCCCTTCAGCGCCACCGAGGACGAAGTCCGGGAGAAGTTCTCCGAGCACGGCGAAGTGATCAGCGTGGCGCTGATCACCGACCGCGAGACCGGTCGGCCGCGTGGTTTCGGTTTCGTCGAGATGGACGATGACGCGGCTCTGGCTGCGATCTCGGCCCTCGACGGCCAGCAGATGGGCGGTCGCTCGCTGCGGGTGAACGAGGCCCAGCCGCGTCGCGAAGGCGGCGGCGGTGGCGGTGGCGGTGGCTACCGCGGTGGTGGCGGAGGCGGCGGCTACAACCGCTGGTGATCCTCCGCGGCGGCACCGCATAGCGGTCCGCCCGATCGCGTCCTCTTCAGGGCGCTGATTCCGATGCCCTGTCCGTGTCGTTTCGGCGCGGGCAGGGCATCATGCTTTGTGGGCCTGCCTTCGATCCAGCAGGCCTGGCGCGCTCGCGGGCTCTCGCGGACTTCAGTGCGCCACGAACTGGGTGCGCTCGTCGCTCTGCAGCCGGGCCACCAGCTGCTGCAGCGCTGGCTGCACCCCACCGTCACCCATCTCGACGCGCAGGTGGGCGAAACGCAGGCGACGGTTCCACTGGTCGTACATCGAGCGCAGCGCGACGGGTCCCGGAGCCTCCAGGATCCAGCCCGGCGCCGACTCCGGATAGATGTCGCGATACTTGCGGTAGGCCTGGTCGGCGCTGTAGTCGAGGGCCACCACGAAACAGTGGGCGGCCAGCTCGCGCCGGTTGGCCCGCATGGCGATCGCGCGATCGGGGAGGGTGATCACTCCCCTGGGCCTGGCGCGCACCAGCTCGCGCAGGCTGTCCTGCTCGAGCCGCGAGTAGGCTAGAGGAGCGAGCTCGCTGCGCAGGCTCGCCGCCGAGGCGCCGCGCCGATGCTCCATGGCGCGCTGCAGGTCGGCGTACGGCAGCCCGTACAGCGCCGCCAGGCGGTAGCCGAGATGGCGCACTTCGGGATGCACCGAGCCGGTGATCGCGATCGGCCGTTCGAGGGTGACCAGCGCGTGGTGATCGTAGTAGCCGTCCATGTCTGAAGGTTCGCACACCGGATCGGCGCGGATTCCGCGCCGCAGCCGCCGCCTTCGCACGGATCGCCGGGTTGTGGCCGCGGCGGCACTGTTCTTCGCCGTGGCGACCGCCAGCGCCCAACCGTGGACCCGGAGCCTGATCGAGGCCGACGAGGCCGGCGAAACCGTGCAGCGCCGCGCCGAGCTCGACCGCGCCCTCGACGAGCTGCTGCGAGAGGATGATCTCGTCGCTCTGGCGCGAGGCGGTGAGGCGCTGTGGATCGCTCTGCCCGAGGAGCCGTGGATCCAGGAGCGCATGGCGAGACGGCTGGTCCGTGAGCGTCGTTTCGAGATCGCCGTGCAGCCGCTGCGGCGGCTGGCTGGTTCCGCCGCGCCGCGCGAAGCGGATCCCGAGTTGCTGGCGCTGCTCGCCGCCACCGAGTGGGAGCTCGGTGAGCTGGCGCGCGCCGAGGCGACCTTCCGTCGCGCGGTGGCCGCGGCGGAGGATCGTGGAGAGCGGCGTCTGGCCGCCGCCTACCGGCGCCAGCTCGGCGGCCTGCTCTCGTTCGCCGGTCGCTGGCCGGCAGCGGTCGAGGCGCTCGAAGGGCTCCTGTCGGAGGAGGAAGGCGAGAGCGATCCTGGCCTGCTGCTCGAGGCGGCTCGCGCCTGGGAGGGAGTGGCCATCGGCGCCTCCGAGGCCGGCGAGGTCGACGCCGCGCTCGGGCGCGCTCGCTCACTCTTCGAGGCTGCCGCGGCGGCCCTGCCGCAGAACGCCGAGGTGCACTACGGCCGTGCCCGGGTGCTCCGGCGGCTGGGCGACGAGGAGGGTGCGCGCTCGGCCCTACGGCTCTACCAGCGGCTCTACGCCGAGGACCAGGAGCGCATCCGCGCCACCGGTCGCTATGCGGCGCTGATGGCGGCGGTGCGCGCCGACCTGGACGCCGGTCGGAGCTCGCAGGCGCTCGACCGGCTGCGGGCCATGCCGCAGCGGCTGGAGACGCTCGAGCTCCACGCCGACGTCGCCCGGTCCATGGGGCTGCGCGAAGAGGCGGCGTCGGCGCTGCAGCGGGCCGTCCTGCTGGCACCGCAGCGCACCGACCTGATGATCCAGCTCAACGAGCTGCTGTTCGAAGACTCCGGCGGAGGGGAGTGAGCTGTCCGGCGCCAGCGGGCGCCCGGCGACGCACGCCGGTCAGCGTCCGGGCACGTGCAGCACCCGGGTGCGGCGCTTGAGCGTGCGCAGCACGGTGTAGGCGCACAGCCCCGACAGCCAGGCGATCGCCCACCAGCGTCCCTCACCGGGCCACCACTCGGCCACGGGCCGGCCGTCGAAGACGAAGACGTCGGCGAGGCGTGCGAGCACGAACCACGTCAGCACCAGAAAGGCGCCGTTGTACTCGCGCCGGGCGATGGTCCGCCAGCAGAGGGCCAAGGGGCCCGGGCGCCACAGCCGCGGGTCGGGAACCAGTGCCGGCACCCGGTCGGCCCAGGCCCGGTAGCGGCCGCCGAAGCGCAGCTGCAGGTAGTGCTCCTCGACGGCGATGATGCGGTCGATGTAGATCCAGTAGAAGAGCGCCACCAGCAGGGTGAACCACGGCACCCGGAGCACCAGCGAGAAGGCGACGACGATGACGAAGTTGGCCAGGTACAGCGGATTGCGCACCACGGAGTAGAGACCGGTGGTGTTCAGGCTCGAAGCACGCAGGTGGTTGATGTTGCGACCGCAGGTGCCATCGGGCACCGCTCCGACGACCAGCGCTCGCAGGGCCTGCCCCACCAGCGCCAGGCCGACGCAGCCGGCGAGCCAGAGCCCGTCGGGCAGCATCGGCAGCGCCGGCCCGAGGGTGAGACGGTCGCGCACCGCGAGAGCGGCCGGCACCAGGAGCAGGAGCGGCAGGTAGCTGCGCCAGCCGAACAGGCGGATCCCGTCCTCGACGAGTCGCCCGGCGACCGATCCGCCGAGCGACGTCTCCACCAGGGGTCGCAGCTTCGCGGGCGGGACGGGGACGTCGTCGCGGCTCGGATCGAAGGCGAGCGGCCGCAGGTCGATGCTGCCGTCCGCACCGGTCGAGACCGGCCCGCAGGAGGCTGCGTCGTGGGCGTCGTCGTCAGCGTCCACGTCGCAGGAGACTTCGGCCCTGACCGGGCGCAGCTGTCGTCGAGCGCCGCGCCTGCTCTCCGCCGCCGTCGCCTGATCCGTGGCGGCGCCCGCGGCGTCGCGCTCGTTGTCGGATGGGTCGTCCCGCCTCTCGGTGAGCGGTCGATCCAGGGTGCGCGGCCGCAGGGGGCCGACCACCGAAGGGGTCGTGGTCATGGACGAGAAGCGAGTGAGGAGGAGAGAGGGAACGCCGAGGCGCGGCAGGATCGGACGCCGTCGGGACGAGACCACCCGCGGCGGCCGCAGCGAGCTGGCCGATGGGACGGTTCACACTACCAGCCCCGGGCGCCGACGAGGGCGCCGAACGCCGTTCAGTCGCCGCCGGCGCCGAACGACGGCGGTTCGATCTGCGACAGATCGGCGTCTTGCAGCAGCTCTTCGCGCGGCCAGCGTCGACGAGCCTGGGCGAGCAGGCCCTCGCCGCTGCGGCGGTCGCCGAGGGCAGCGAGGGTGCGCGCCGCGTGCAGGTGGGCGCGCGGAGAGTCGAGGTCCTCGACCATGCGCTGGAGCACCGCGATCGCCTCGCCGGCCTGGCCGCGCAGCACCAGCAGGTAGGCCAGGTTGCTGTGCGCGTTGAGGGTCTGCGGGGCGAGCTCGATCTCGCGTCGGAAGGCGGCCTCCGCCTCGTCGCCGCGGCCGAGGTTGGCGAGAGCGTTGCCGCACTGCAGGTGCAGGCCGGCGAGCACGTCCCGGTCGCTTCGGTCGCCGAAGGCGGCCAGCGCCTCGTCGGCGATCGCCAGGGCGTCCTCCCAGCGCTCCTGGCGCACCAGCACCGTCACTTGGGTGACCAGCGGTGCCACCCGGTCGCCGCGCGCCTGCAGGGCTGCCCGCAACCGGGTCGTGGCTTCGTCGAGATCGCCCTCGACCAGGGCGACGCGTGCCAAGAGGTGATCCGCCTGCGCATGGCCGCCGCTCAGTGCGATCAGGGCGTGCTCCTTCGCCTCGGCGGTCTCGCCGAGCTGCAGCAGCACCTCGCCGACCGAGACGGCGATGGCCGCCGAGCCGCCGGAGAGCTCGAGCGCCTGGCGCAGCGGCTCGAGCGCCTCCTCGAGCCGGCCGTCGGCGCGCAGGGTCCGCCCCAGCTGCTGGTGGGCCAGCACCATCGTGGGCGCCTCGGCGAGGATCTGCCGATAGATGCGTTCCGCCTCCGGTCGGCGTCCGGAGTCGAAGGCGGCGGACGCCTGGCCCAGCATCTCGAGCAGGTGCACGAGCGACTTGGGATCGGGCAGCGGGCCCTCACCCGCCGGGCCACCGCCGCTGACGTAGCCGAGGCTGGCCAGGCGCGCCGCGGTCTCTTCGTCGATCTCCTCGGCGCTCTGCAGGGTGCGGTCGATGCCTTCGAGCGTCGCCTTCAGGGCGCGGTACTCGCGTCTCTGGTCGCGCAGCACGTTGCGCGTCTCGGCCGGGTCGGATGCGAGGTCGTAGAGCTCGGGGTCGGGGCCGTCGATCAGGTGCCACGGCCAGCGCACGATCGACGACAGGTCGCTCCAGCCGAGGTGGATGCGCGGGTAGAGGCTCTCGGCGAAGAGATCGCGCTCACCGAGCTGCGGATCGGGACCGGGAGCCGCGCGCGCCAGGTCGATCAGCGTGCGCGGCGCGGTCGAGTCGTTGGCGGGCGGGCGGTCGCCGGGCGGATCGATGCCGAGCAGGTCGAGCACCGTCCAGAAGACGTCGCTGCTCTGCGCCGGCTCGATCACCGTGGCGCCCCCGAAGCGGCTCTTCGGCAGCTTGACCAGCAGCGGGATCTGGATCACCTCGCGGTAGAGGAAGACCAGATGGTCCATCTCGCCGTGATCCATCAGACCCTCGCCATGGTCGGAGAGGAAGACGATGAGGGCCTCGTCGTAGAGGCCGCGCTGGCGCAGGTGGTCGAGCAGGCCGCCGACGATGGCGTCGGATTCGGCGACCTCGGCGTCGTAGGGATCCTGGTAGCGGCTGCGGAACGGCTCCACCGGCTCGTAGGGCGCGTGTGGATCGTAGATGTGGAAGAACAGGAACCAGGGCCTCTCGGGATCGTCGGTGACTTGGCGGTCGAGCCAGGCCGTGGTCGGCTCGAGAGTGGCGAAGCCGTCGCGCTGCAGTCCGCCGAGCCCCTGCCGCGAGTCCATGGCGACCTGGTCGTCCCAGTGGTCGAAGCCCTGGCCGATGCCGGTGTCGGCGCGCAGCACGAACGAGGAGACGAAGCCGCCGGTGGCGTAGCCACGCTGCGAGAGGACCTCGGCGAGGGTCGTCGCCTCTTCCGAGAGCTCGTAGCCGATGTTGTCGCGCACGCCGTGCTCGGGTGGCAGCTGCCCGGTGAAGATCGAGGCGTGGGAAGGCAGCGTCTGGTTGATGTGGGTGAACGCACGCTCGAAGAGCACCGAGTCCCGGCGCAGAGCGTCGATCGCCGGCGTCTCGATGCCGCCGTAGCCGTAGACCGGGAGGCGATCCGAGCGCAGGGTGTCGACCGAGATCAACACCACGGGCGTGCCGCGCTCGAGGCTCTCGCCCTTGCCGCTCCCGTCACCACCGGAGCAGGCCGCGAAGGTGACGGCGAGAACGGCCGCAGCGAGCAGCGGGCGCGTCCGGGTCAGCAGGTGCCCGTGGCCGGGGGGGCTCATCGTGGAAGCTGTTCCAAGCGCCGCCGCGCCGCCGTGATGTCGGGGCCGTAGCGCTCCGGTGGCGCCTCGTCGACGAAGCGGCGCAGGGCACGCCGCGCCTCGTCGAGACGCCCCTGCTCGGCGCTGACGATGGCGAGGTTGTAGAGCAGATCGAAGTCGCTGGGCGCCAGCTCGACGGCTCGTCGCCAGGCGTCGAGCGCGGCGCTCGGCTGGCGCTGGTTGTAGAGCGCCACCCCGAGGTAGTTCCAGGCCAGCGGCAGCGCGTCGTTGAGCTCGAGGGCAGCTCGGGCGCTCTCGACCACGGCGCTCCAGTCCTCGCGCAGCAGGGCGGCGCGGGCCAGGTTCTGGTGCGCCTCGGGATTGCGCGGATCGTGCTCGAAGACGCGGCGCAGAGTGCGCACCGCCTCCTGGTGCCGGCCGGCCTCGGCGAGCACCAGCCCCCGCACGTTGAGGGTGTCGGGGTCTCCGCCATCGGGCGCCGAGTCGAGCACCTGCAGGGCCTCCAGCGCGCGCCCGCTCTCGGTGAGGGTCAGTGCCAGCTGGCGTCTCAGGCCGGGAGTGGCGAGCTGGCGGCGGTAGGCGGTGCCCATGACCTCGAGCGCCTCGCCGGTGTCGCCGCGGTCGAGCAGCGCCTGCGCCAGGTGGTAGTAGCCGAGCCCCATGCTGGGGCGCTCCTCGACGAGCTGGCGCGCGAGACCGACCGCCTCGTCGAGGTCTCGCCTCTGGTAGGCGACGACGAAGCGGTGGGCCAGGTCGTCGACGTGCACCAGGTTCTTGGGATCGTCCTCGGCGGTGTAGGTCGCCTTGCCGGAGGCCGCGCCCGAGAGGTAGCCGAGGCTGCGCAGCTGGCGCTCCTCGTCGGCGCTGAGGTCGGTGCGGCCGCTCGGCGGCCACTGCGACTCCTCCGGCAGCTGACGACGGAGGGCCCGCACGCTGTCGGTGCGCTGGCCCACCAGGTTCTCGCTCTCGTCGGGGTCGCTGTCGAGATCGTAGAGCTCCGGGATGGGCAGCGAGATGAACTTCTCGCCGTCCTCCAGCACTCCCCGCAAAGGCGCCCAGCCGCGGTTGATGTTCGGCCCCAGGGCCTCGAAGTAGGTGCTGGCTGCGGCGGGAGCCGGGCGCAGCAACGAGGCGCCGGGAAGTCCGGTCGGCGCGGCGACGCCGGCGGCATCGAGCATCGTGGGCAGGAGGTCGACGTGTCTCGCCTCGCGGCGATCGTGTCCGCGCCCGGGGAGCGAGGGCGACCAGAGGAGGAGGGGAACGCGCAGGGTCGGCTCGTAGGCGAACAGGCCGTGGGTCTTCTCGCCGTGCTCGCCGAGCGCTTCGCCGTGGTCGGAGGTGACGACCAGGAGCGTCGCGTCGTCGCCGTCGGCGCGCAGCTGCTCGACCAGTGGCGCCAGGTAGGCGTCGACCGCGCTGACCTCACCCTGGTAGGCGTCGCCCGGATGCGAGCGCGCGAACCGGGCCTCGGCGGCGTAGGGTGCATGCGGGTCGAACAGGTGCAGCCACAGGAAGCGCTTGCCGCGCTGAGCGCGCCACCACCGCAGGCCGCGCTCGACGACGACGTCGCCGCGCCTCTCGGCCATCATGTACGAGCTCGTCTCGCTGCCCTCGGAGACGCGGTCGTCGTAGAGGTCGAATCCGGCGTCGAGGCCGAAACGGGCGTCGAGTGGGAACGCTCCGATCACCGCGGCGGTGGCGAAGCCCTCGGACCGCAGCAGCGTCGCCACGGTGGGCCAGCGCGGATCGAGGCGGAAGCCGGCGTTGTCGCGCACGCCGTGCTCGTAGGGGAGGCGGCCGGTGAGGATGTTGGCGTGCGACGGCAGGGTCATCACGTTGTGGGCGTGGGCGCGGCTGAAGTACACGCCTTCCCGGGCGAGGCGATCGAACGTCGGCGTCGCGGCGTCGTCGCGCCCGCTGTAGCCGAGTACGTCGGCGCGCAGCGTGTCGACGGTGACCAGGACGATGCGCTCGGCGAAGCCGCTGGCGAGCTCGCTCTGCGGCCAACCGTCGTTGGTTCCGTCCGCGCCGGGGTCGCTCTCGGCCGGCGCCGCGCGGCGCTGCTGCGGCGCGGCGCCTTCCTGGCTGGACTCGCCGCCACCGCCGCAGGCGGACAGCGGTGCCGCGCACAGCACCAGGCCCAGGATCAGGCGACGTAGGACCGCCACCTTCGCTCGGGACGTCGCCGAGCACGCTCCCCGCTGGTTTCCGGGCCGCGGCGCCGGCAACGGGTCCCGGGACTCTGGAAGCTTTGGCCCTGGCCCTGGCCCTGGCCGGTTCGGTTCAGCCTCGCCGAGCACCGGCGTCTTCCTCCACTCTCGGGGGGCGGTCGCGCATCGACGCGGCGTCCAGGTCGGGCGCCGCCCGGGCCGCCGGCGGCGGGACCCTCGATCGCGCCGCGAGCGACTCGCCGGCAAGCTCTACTCGACGCTGGCGAGGTAGTCGACGAACTGCTGCGCCTCGCCCGCGTTCTCGTTGTCGGGATCGAGCTCGAGCAGCTTGCGGAAGTCGGCGAGAGCCTCGGCGTTGTTGCCCGCGTTCATGTTCGAGAGCCCGCGGTAGTAGTAGACCTCGGCCATGTTGGGGTAGTCGGTGACGACCTGGTCGAAGATCTCGAGCGCTGCGGCGATGTCGTTGGCGTTGAACTTCTCGATGCCCTGGTTGAGCAGCGCGTTGGGGTCGATCTTCTCGCCCGCCGGGAGCTGGGCGATGTAGACGTCGGCCTCCGCCTGGCGACCCTCGTCGACCAGGATCGAAGAGATCAGCTTCAGGGCCGGCACGTTGCCGGGCTGGTTGGCGAGCGCCTTCTCGAGTTGCGCAATCGCGTCGTCGACCTTCTCCTCGGCGTAGGCCACCCGTGCCAGTCCGATCAGGCCGAGGGTGCGCGGCGTGCCGCCGGCCTCCGACTCGGCGACCAGCTGCTCGAACTTGGCGCGCGCCGTCGCCTGGTCCTCGGCCGCCAGCGCCTGGTTGCCGGCGTCGAGCAGCGCCTGCTGGGCCTGAGCCTTGGCCGCTGCCTCGGCCATCGCCGCCTGCTGGTCGCTCGACATCTTCTTGGCGTCGGCGGCGGCGGCGCTGATCGGCTTGAGGATCGTCTCCAGCGGCTTGCCGCGCTGGTACTCGTTCACCGGCGCGACGCCTTCCGAGATGAGGAATCCCGGCGCTTCGATGACCACGTTCCAAGGCCCACTCGAGAGCCCGAGGTAGCTCCAGCGTCCCTTGTCGTTGGTGGTCAGGGGTTCAGGACCGCTGCCGTTCTCGTCGCGGAAGGTGAGTGTGACCTTGGCATCGGCCACGGGCTCACCCTTGTCGTCGAGGACGACACCCTGGATACGGCCGCGTCCCGACCAGTCCTGGGCCGCCAGCGCGGCGCCGGTCAGCGCCAGCAGGCAGAAGACGAGCGTCGCGCGCACGCCCTGGCCGAGCCGGTCGCGGCGATGAGCATCGCGAGTGGTGGTGGTGCGAGCGATCGGACGGGAATGGCGCATGGCACCTGTACCTCCTGTTGGACCTCTGATGAGACGGAATCAACCGGACGCGAACCGTGGTTGCCCTGACATCCGCTCGACCGTCGACCCGGCCCTCGGCCCCGGTACGATCGGGCGCCCGTTGCCGGAGGCGGGAGGTTCGCCCCCCGCTGGTGCCGGCCTCGCTGAGATGGGCACTGGCCACGTCGGCTGGCGCGGGGAGCGGCGCCGATGGCCGCCGTCTCCTGCACGGGTCAGCGGGTGCGCCGGAGCGCGTCGATGAGTGCAACGATTCTACCTCAGCGGCCCATTCCGTCGCGGATCGTCCGCCGGTTCGCGGCCGGCGACCATGCCCGGGCCGGGGTCTGATCGAATCCCTCTCGCGGTCCGCGACCTCCCGGTTCGAACCACCGTCGCGCCGACCAGCAACCCCCTAGTCCCCGCACTCCCTGCACACTGTCCGAGGATGTGAAGCGATGAACTCCGAAACCAGAAACCGACGCCTCGCGTCGATCACCTCCGCGCCGGCTCTCCTCTGCCTGGTGCTGCTGTCTGCCGGCCCCCACGGCGCCCCGGCGGGTGCCCAACCCGCGGCCCAGGACGTCCCGGCGGCACAGGGAGAGCTCTACGCCGAGACGGTGAACGTCGAGGTGATCAACATCGACGTCTACGTGCGCGACGGTGACGGCAATCCGGTTCAGGGTCTGGAAGCAGACGACTTCGAGCTCTTCGTCGACGGCAAACGGTCGACGATCTCGAACTTCTACGCCGTCTCGGGCGAGGCGACGACCACCGAGGTGGTCAAGCAGGCGGCGCTGCCCGAGGAGCTGCCGGTGGGCGAGGGACCCGGTGTCGAGGTGCGGCCGCTCGACCAGCGGCTGCACGTGGTGGTCTACATCGACAACTTCAACCTGACGCCGTTCAGCCGCAACAAGGTGCTGCGCGAGCTGCGGATCTTCCTGCGCGAGCAGCTCAGCGAAGACGACGAGGTGATGCTGGTCACCTACGATCGGGCGCTGAACATGCGGCACCCTTTCACCAACCGGCCCGAGAACGTGTCTCGCGCGCTGCTCGAAATCGAGGACATCAGCGCCCAGCGCATCCACCAGAACTCCGATCGCTACGACGCGATGCGCGAGATCGAGGACGCGGACTCCTTCTACAACGCCTTCGTCACCGCCGAGGAGTACGCCAAGAAGGTGCGCAACGACACCGAGTTCACCATCCAGGCGTTGCGGTCGCTGGTCGACAACCTGGCCGGCTCGGCGGGCCGCAAGGCGCTGATCTACGTCGGCGACGGCCTGCCGATGATCGCCGCCGAAGAGGCGTTCTGGGGGGTGCAGATGGTCTTCCCCGACCAGATGTCGATGATCCGCGTCGCGGAGTACGACTTCAGCTCCGACTACCAGCAGCTGGCCGCCCAGGCGAACGCCAACCGGGTCAGCTTCTACACCATCGACGCCCGCGGGCTGTCGGTGCTCTCCCAGGGCCAGGTCGACTACGACATCGCCGGCGCGGCGGGCGAGCGCGCGCGCCTGGATCAGATCACCAACAGCAACATGCAGGCGCCCTTCCAGCTGCTGGCCGAGAAGACCGGCGGCAGGGCGATCCTCAACACCAACCGGTTCCTCCCCGATCTCGAGCGCATCGGCACCGACTTCCGCGCCTACTACTCGCTCGGTTACCTGTCACCGACCCCGGGCGACGGGCGCTACCACGCCGTCGAGGTCAGGCTGAAGGACCCGCAGCGCGGCTGGACGGTGCGCCACCGCGAGGGCTACCGCGACAAGACGGTCGAGTCGCGCATGCACGACGGCACGCTGTCGGCGCTGCACCTGTCGCTGGGCGAGAACGACCTCGATGCCAAGCTCGTCTTCGGTCCCCAGACCCTGCGCGCCGACGGGCTCTACGACGTCCCGTTCCGCCTGGTCGTACCGTGGGAGAAGATCGTGCTGATCCCGCAGCAGGGCGTTCACCGCGGATCGCTGCGGGTCTGGCTCGCCGCCAAGGACGAGGACGACAAGCTGTCCGATGTGCAGCAGGTGCCGCTCGACATCGCCTTTCCCAGCGACCAGATCGACCGCACCGAGGGCACGGAGTACGTGCAGACCCTGTCGCTGACCATGGAGCCGGGCTACCAGGACGTCGCCGTCGGCGTGCGCGACCTGCTCGGCGGCAGCAAGGCATTCATCCGGCAGGGCGTGTTCGTCGGTCGCCGTACCAGCGGGCCCTGAAGCGAGCGACCCGCGGCCGGCACCGGCCGCGGGTCATGGAGTGCCTGCGCGCCGGGTACGAGCCGGCGCGCCTCCCCTCTCAGCCGCCGATGCGGATCGGCAGCGAGGCGTTCGCCTGCTGCGACGTCGCCAGGTTGCGCACGGTGACCAGCAGGGTGTACTCGCCCGGTGCCAGCGAGCCGGCCTGGAACTCGGCCGCCAGTCGGCTGACGCCGCTGGCATTGCCGGCGTCGTTCGCCAGCGAGATCTCGGCCGGCTCGACGTCGCCGTCGGCGGTGATCACCTGGGCGCTGGCGGTGAGCGAGCCGGCACCGGCGTTGTGCGCAAAGAGGTAGAGCGGCAGGGTGCCGCCCTTGGCGACCGTCGGATGCGCCGCGGGCAGGAACGGCTGTCCCTCCATCATGAAGGGAAACTCGACCCCCTCGCGCTGCTCGCCCTCTTCCTCGCGCGCCAGCACCCACGTGCCGATCGGTTCGGGGGCCAGCGGCGGCACCAGCGACAGGTTCGCCGACGTCGTGTCGGGCACCTCGAGGGTGGTCACCTCGAGGCCGCTCGCCCCGGTGGCCGCGTTGCGCACCAGGACGCGCAGCGTGTACTCGCCCGGATTGAGATCGAGATGGCCGAAGTACTTGAGCCCGGTCTGCTTCAGCAGCGGCCCGGTCTGGCCGACGTCGAGGCCGAGAGGCCGGGCGAAGAAGTCCCGCACCGTGCCCTCGGAGTCCTGGGCGTAGGCGTAGATCTCGACCGGCAGCACGCCCTCGCTCTGGCCCGCGGTGAGGCTCTGCCCCTCGAGCTCGAGCAGCACCGGCACGTAGCTCTTCTGGCCCGGCACCGGGAAGGGCGTGGCCAGCGCCGAGAGGCCGATGGCGCCCCCCTCCTCGCCGCCGACGACCTTCTGGGCGATGCGCAGACGGCGCTCCATCGGGCTCTGCTGGTCGTAGGGACGGGTCGGGTAGTAGCCGGGACGGTGGGTCACCCGGGCGCCCCGCGGCGCGTTCTTGAGCTTCACCTCGATGTTGCGGAACTTACCGTCGTACTCGAGGTCCTTCGGCTGATAGCCGAGCAGGTAGGTGACGCTGGTGCGCTGCAGCATCTCCTGCATCGCGCTGCCGAGGTTGTTGTAGTTGGTGAACATCTCGCCGCCGGTCTCGTTGGCCATGTAGAAGAGCCCGTCGGCGTTCTTGTTGTGGGTGCCGGCGACCAGGCCGCCGATGTCGATCGTCTGGATCACCGCATCGGCCGCCTGGAACGCGTCGGCCATGCGGCGCATGGCGCCCTGGGCCTCGCTGTTGCCGAAGCGGGCGTCGTTGTCGACCTCCCAGGTGCGGCCTTCGCCGGCCTTGGCGGCCTCCTCCATCATGCGCTGCTGCTCCTGCGGGCTCATGCCGGAGGTGCCGGTGAGCACCGAGCTGTCGAAGCCCTCGGAGAGGAAGAGCACGTGCTTGCGCCCTTCGACGGCGGCGAGCATGCCGGCGATCGCCTCGAGCGAGCTGGTCATCGCCGCGAGGTCGTTCTTCGCCTGGTCCATCGCCTCGCGCGAGCGCATGTGCGCCGTGGCGGTGCGCTGGTCCTGGAGCTCGGCCTGGGCGTCGAAGCCGGCGCCGGCGGTCTGCGCGGCCTCACCGGGATCGGCGTCGAGATCGCCGACCACCAGCCCGAGCGGGTCGACGTTCGCCTGGCGCCCCGCCTCGACGACGCCGAGAGCGTAGAACGCCTGGCGGATCTGGTTGCGATCGGGGGTGAAGCCGAGCACCAGCTGCGGGCCGCGCGACTGCGAGTAGGTCGCCACCGCCACCAGGTCGGTGGGATGCAGGCCGTCGAGCACCAGCTCGGAGGCGGCCTTCTGCGCCCGCACGATCGACTGCGGGTCGGTCGACGAGAGATCGAAGAGGGCGAGGAAGTGGCGACGGGCCGCCACCGGGATGTCGGTGTTGGCGACCTCCTGTTCGGTGACCGAGAGGTCGACCATCTCGAACGAGACGATGTCCTGCTTCTTGCGCCCCTCGACGATCTCGAAGTTGTCTTTGGTGAGGCCCTTCAGCGGGTCGCCGTCGACGACGACCTGCACCGGGACCTCGACCAGGGTGACGGTCGTGGTGTCGTCGAACTGGCGGCGCTGCGCCAGACTCGAGGCGGCTGCCAGCAGCAGCGCCACGGCGAGCAGGCCGAGCATGGGCAGACCGATTCGTCGGCCGCGGCCGGGCGGGGAGGCCAGGCCTAGCGGGCCGGAAGTACCTCTGGGTCGGTTGGGGGGCGACTTCTGCATCGTACGGTTCCTTTCGCGGAGTGGGCCCCGCAGCGGCGACGCGAAGGCGCCGCGTCATGGTGTTCTCGGGGACCGGGTCGGTCGGGATGGAGGGAGTCTATGTCGGCGATCCGGCGCCCGCTCGGGCACAGGGATCCGGAGCACCGGGCTCAGCTGTTGACCCGCAGGTCGATCTCGCTCGTTGTCTGTGAGTTCGAGGCCGGGTCGGTGAGGGTCACGACGAGGGTGTAGTCGCCTGCTGCGAGGCCGTCGCCGATGAACTTCGCCTTCACCTTGTCGAGCCCGGTGATGCCGGTGACGGTGCGATCCAGGACCACCAGCCTGCCGCCGGAGACGACGCTGCCGTCGGCGGAGCGCACCACGGAGTCGAAGCGCGGCTCCTGGTCACCGAGGTTGTAGGCCACCAGGCACAGGCTCGCCTCGCTGTCGACGGCGACCTGCGGCCGTGCGGCGGGCACGAAGGGCTGGCCTTCGACGGTGAAGGGGTAGACCAGCGTCTCCTGGTCGGCGGTCGTCGACTCGCGCACCAGCAGCCACGACCCCGGCGCCTCGAGGAAGAAGGGCGGCAGCAGTGCCAGCTCGTCGTCGAGCTCGGGGATCAGGAGGCTCTGCGAGCGCACCCCCGTGCGGCCGGTGGTGGCGTTGCGCGCCAGCACCCGCACCGAGTACTCGCCCGGCGGCAACTCGACGTGGCCGTAGTACTTGACGCCGCTGTCGCGGATGCCGTCCGAGCCTTCCTCGAGGGTGAGGGTGACCAGCTGGGTGAAGAAGTCGCGCATGCGGCCGCTGGTGTCGGTCACGTAGGCGTAGAACTCGACTCCCAGCAGTCGTCCCTCGTGGCCCTGCATGAGGTCGGCGCCGCTGGCCTCGATGATCACCGGCACGTAGGCCATCTCGCCGCCCGAGCGGAAGGCGGCGGTGAGCACGTCGAGAGAGACGTCGTCTTCGACCACCGCGTTGGCGATCAGGTCCGAGGCGAGGAGCTGGCGCTCGATCGGGCTCAGCTGCTCGTAGGGCTGCGGCGCGTAGTAGCCCGAGCGGTGCGACAGTCGGGCGCCGCGGCCCGCCTTGGCGCGCACCCGGATCGGGTGGAAGGAGCCGTCGGCGACCACGTCGTCGGCCCGGAACGTCAGCAGATAAGTGACCGAGGAGCTCTCGAGCACGTCGCGCAGCTGGGCCTCGAAGTTGTTGGCGTCCTTGAACAGCTGGCCGCCGGTGCCGTCGGCGATCCAGAACAGCGCGTCTCTCGACACCCGCTGAACGTTGCTTTCGAATCCGGTCTCGGTGGTGAGGCCACTGGTGTCGACGATCTGCAGCACGGCATCGGAGCGTTTGAAACGTTCGATCATCAAGTTGACATCGCTCTGCAGCTGCGTGTTGCCGAAACGATCGTCGTTGTCGACCAGGAAGATGTTGCCGAGAAGAATGTTGAGAGTGTCGCTCTCACTCTCGGGATCCTGGCTGTCGGGTTGGCGCCCGAGCAGCAGCCTGCCGTCGAAACCTTCTGTGAAGTAAACCAGGTGTTTGCGTCCTCTGATTGAATCGAGGATGTCACCGATCTCTCCCAGCGACTGGGTCCACGAGGCGATGCGGGCGCGCTCGAAGCTCTTACCGGTGCGCTGCATCGTCTTCTCGAGGATCTCGACGTAGGCCTGCGCCGCCTGGGCCCGGAAGTCGGCGCCGAGCTCGACCGAGGGCGCTTCGCCGGAGCCCGAGTTGGAAGCCAGCGCCCCTTCGGTCTCGACGAAGAACTGCAGTGGATCGAGCCCGGCCCGGTTGAGCATCTCGGGAGATTCGAGGTTCTCGATGGCGCGTGCGAGCTGAGAGCGATCGGGGGTGAAGGTGAGGACGAGCTTGAAGCCGAACTCGACGCTGTGGGTGGCGACGGCCGCGAGGTCGGTGGGGTGCATCGATCCGGCGACGAAGCTCTGTGCCGCCTCGCGCGCTCGCAGCACCGAGGTCGGGGACGAGAACGACAGGTCGAAGAGGAAGAGGAAGTGGCGACGGGCGGAGGGAGGGATGGCCTCGCGGGCGCGGTCCTCCAGCCCCGGTTCGGGATCGATCTCGCGTAGGTCGACGACTTCGAAGCGGGTGATCTCGCGTTGCTCGTTGCCGTCGAAGATCTCGAAGTCCTCGGCGGTGAGCCCGCGGATCGAGGCCCCCTTGCGGTCGGTGACGTTGACCGGCACCTGGACCTCGAGCACCGAGGCGCGGTCGGAGAAGCGCTCGAGATCTTCGGGCGAGGTGCGGGAGGGGCCGTCGTTCTCGACGTCGTCTCGGCCCGGGGGCTGTGGCGCGGGGCTGGCGAGCGCGGCACCGACGAGGACGAGAGCCAGCACAGCTGCGATGGTCGATGGAAGCGCGGCCCGGGAGTGTCTGGCTCGTCGAAACATCGGCTGCCTCCTGTGCGAAGGGCGGCACGTCCAGGACTCGGCGCCGCCGGGCCTCACGCCCTGCTGTTCTCGGTGATCTCTCAGGATGGCGAAGTCTGCTCTCGCTTGTTCACTCACGTGGCTCTTCGGGGCTTCGATCCGATCGTCGGGAACGGTCGTTCGGCGCCGGCGACGCGGCCTCCTCCGAACGTCACCGCGGCTCGCGACTCGAGGGCGGCGCGCCGCGTTCGAGCAGTCCAGCATACCTCCGCGCCTCCGGATCGGTGGCGTCGAGCTTGAGCGCTCTCGACACATGGTGCTTCGCTTCGTCGAGCCTGCCGAGCGCCAGGTAGACCTTGGTGAGACCTACGTGCACCTCGGGCAGGTTGTTGTCCGTCTGCCATGCCTGGCGCATGAACTCGAGCGCCCGCGGCTGATCTCCGCGGGTCAGCGCCAGCTCGCCGCGGTAGATGTAATAGAACGGGTTGCCCTGATTCGCGTCGTCGAGCTGAGCGAACAGCCGCTCGGCCTCCTCCTCGAAGCCGAGCTCCTGCTGGATCCGCGCCAGGTTGCCGAGCAGGGGCACGTTGCCGGGTGAGAGCTCGAGGCCGGCGCGCAGCACGCGATCGGCCTCCTCGAGGTCGCCGAGGCGGCGGTAGGCGATGCCGAGGTTGTTGATCGCCTTGTCGAAGCTGGGGGAGAGCGAGGTCGCGATCTGCAGGTAGGGCAGCGCCTCTTCGTCGCGGCCGTCCATCAGCGCCTCGGCGCCGAGGTTGTTGTAGAAGTGCGCCATCGCCTGGAAGTCGTCGATCGGCTCGAAATCGCGGTAGGCCTTCGGGCGGTAGGGGAGGAAGTCGAAGGTCGAGAGCTGGCCGTCGAGATAGGCGCCGGCGACGATGTGCCCGCGGCTGACCACCACGCCGTCCTGGTACGACCAGCGCTGGTAGTCCTGCACCTCGACGTAGAAGGGATTGAGGCGGAACGAGCGGCCGAGACCGACGAAGAGATTGACGAACGACAGGCAGTTGCCCTGGCGGGCGGCGAAGGTCCCGGTGGCGGTGCGGGTGGGCAGCAGCTGGTACTCGAGATCGAGATCGTCGAACACGTAGCGCACCAGCGCGCTGGCGCGCGCCTGATCGCTGCCGGCCACGTTCACCCGCCCCGCCGCGGCCTCGACGATCTCCTGCGGCACCTCGAAGGGCACCGTGAGCTGGCTCAACAGGTGCGGGGGCAGTCGGCGATCGAGCTCCTGCTCGAGGATGAGCTCGGCGCCGGGGGCGGTGTAGGCGCTGCAGCCGGCGAGGCTCGCCGCCGCCAGCCCGGCGATCCAGAGGAGACTCGCTGCGCGCCGCGCTCGCTCGAGCGCGCGCCCTGCCGCGGGGCGACCGGGTCGTCGTCTACCGCTTCGGCGACAGGAGACGAGCGTGGCGCCGGCCGGGCGATGGAGGGAGGGCCGGGTCGATGGCGAGATCGAGGAGATGAGATGCCGCCGAGGCATGGTGTCACCGACGGCGCCGGGGGTGGCGATGGGCGTCAAGGGCTGACTCTGGGAGGTTACGGGCGGTGACTCTTCGAGAGCGGAATTCGAGAGCGGAATGCTGGAGCGGAATGCTGGAGCGGAATGCTGGAGCGGAGAGCGTGGACCCGCCCATCGTGCGGGACGGCCGCGTGGCGGTGATCGGCCTGGTTGGGCGAAGCGCCGAGAACCGCCGGGCTACAACGAGTCGATCGCGGCAGGATGTTCCGACCTGGAGGCCGGCGGCCTCTCGGCGCCGGGCTACGTTCGCATCCGAGCGAAATCCGAGCGCAATCCGAGTGCAATCCGAGAGACGCCCGACCGTTCCGGCTCGTCGGCCCTGACGGATCGCCCTTCTCGCCGGCGGATCCGGTCTTCGGTCCTGGCTCCTTGGGAGGTCGAGGGAAGCAAGCTCCGGTCCAGCTTCCGGGTTCGCGCTCCCGCAGCGCCGTAGCGCCCCGCGGAAGCATCGCTGCGCCGGCGGAGGGCTGTCTCGAGACTGCCGAAAGGTGGCTCACAGGGTCGGCCTCCGTGCCTCCCGCTCGTTCCTCTGCCTCGCAGCGACAGGCTCCGTGGGCGCAGGGACTTGCGTCCGTCGATCACGCCGAGTGGCCCGGCGCCAGGCGGGCGCGCGGGCGCCGCCGCGCGGGTGGACAGCAGTGCCCCGGTGCCGGGACGGGCCTCTTCGCCTTGGCTCATTCATCTCCGCCCGGACTGGACGCGGACCCGGTTCGCCGCTATCCTCCGCCTCAATCCATTGGATCGAGCCCGCCGGGGATCGTTCAGAGCTTTGGAGAGCTCGCGAGCAGGACCCGCGCAAATTTGGCACGTGCCACTTTGGCGGCGCTCGAATGCCCGAATCTGCAGCACTTACGGTCGTCTCTCGAGATGGCCCAAGATGGCACAGCCATTGCTGCTCTTGTGCTGCAAGCCAAAACCGCGTCTTCGCCCGGCCCGTGGCCGGGGCTACGGGGCGCACCAACCACAAGGGAGTTTTCCTAGATGAAAGACCTCCGACTTTGGACCCGGCTCGCAGTCGCCGGTGCCATTCTCGCCCTGGTCGCCGGCGGCGCTTTCGCGCAGTCGCTGAACACGGGCAGCATCTTCGGAACCGTCACCGACGCTGACGGCGCGCCGCTTCCCGGCGTGCAGATCACGGTCAGCGGTGTCGGCGCCGACAAGGTGCAGATGACCAACGCCCAGGGCGTGTTCCGTTTCCTCGGTCTCGACCCGGCGGACTACACCGTCAAGGCCGAGCTCTCGGGCTTCGGCACCGCCGAGTACCCGGGCGTCACCGTCAACGCGGGTCGTAACACTGCGATCGAGCTCGCCCTGACGCCGGCGGTCGAGGAGACCATCACGGTCACCTCCGAGTCGCCGCTGCTCGACGAGCGCAAGCTCGTGCAGGGCACCACGGTCAACCAGACCGAGCTCGAGAAGATCCCGACCGCCCGTGACCCGTGGGCGCTGCTCAGCCAGACCCCGGGCGTGCTCGTCGACCGCACCAACGTCGGCGGCTCCGAGTCCGGTCAGCAGTCGATCTTCCGCGCCCAGGGCGTGTCGTCGAACGAGAACGACTTCATGATCGACGGCGTGACGATCACCGACATGCGCGCCATCGGCGCCTCGTCGACCTACTACGACTTCGACCAGTTCACCGAGATGAGCTTCTCGACCGGTGGCACCGACGTCACCAAGAACAGCGCCGGTGTGCAGGTCAACCTGGTCACCAAGCGCGGCAACAACGAGTTCCGCGGCTCGGCCCGGTTCTACAACACCAAGGCGATCGGTTACTTCGGTGGCGTCCTCGACCAGGCCGACATCGACGTGGCGGGCGACCTGGGTGACGGCCAGATCTTCCGCGCCAACTGCTCGCCGGGCACCACCGGCGTGTACTGCGGCACCAAGACGGTCGAGGTGCAGGACATCGGCTTCGAGGCCGGCGGCGCGGTCGTGCGCGACCGTCTGTGGCTGTGGGGCTCGTTCGGTGAGAACGACATCGACTCGCTGGCCGCCTCCGGCGACCGTGACGACACGGTGCTCGAGAACACCTCGCTGAAGGTCAACGCCCAGATCAACCAGGCCAACAGCTTCGTGGCCTCGTGGAACAACGGCGACAAGATCAAGGCCGGCCGTGGCGCCGGACCGGATCGCGCGCCTGAGACCCTCTGGGATCAGCGTGGTCCTTCGGCCATCTACAAGGCCGAGGACACCCACGTGTTCTCGTCGAACTTCTTCCTCACCGGCACCTACTCGTACGGCGACTTCGGCTTCGCGCTGATCTCCCGCACCGTGCCGGGCTTCGAGAACGGCCTGTCGCCGGGCGCTCCGCGCTCGTTCTACAACTCGGACGCCGTGTGGACCCAGAACTTCCTCTCCGGGTACGCGTCGGCGCCGAACGACGAGCTGAAGATCGACGGTTCCTACTTCTTCAACACCGGCAACGCCAGCCACGAGCTGAAGGTCGGTGGCCGCTACCGCAACTACGAGTCCTTCTCGGACTTCGCGTGGGGCCCGGAGAACGTGTTCGACGTGTTCTGGGGCGTCTCGATCGCCCAGCGCGGCGTCGAGGGCCCGACGACGATGGAGTACTTCTCCCTCTGGGCGCAGGACACCATCACCGTCGGCAAGGCGACGATCAACGTCGGTCTGCGCTTCGATGATCAGGAAGGCACCAACGAGGCGGTCAGCGTGCCGGCTCAGCCGTTCTTCCCGACCACGATGCCTGCCGTGTCGATCGACCAGGCGTACAGCGACTTCAGCTGGGACAGCATCCTGCCCCGCATCGGCGTGACCTACGCCTTCGGACAGGACCGCGACACCCTGCTGCGGGCGAGCTTCTCGCAGTTCGCCGATCAGCTGTCGGTCGGGCTCTCCGCCTGGACGGCCGTCACGGGTGAGGTCTACGGCTACTTCGCCGGTGGCGTCGAGTCGGGTTTCTACGCAGCGGCCGGTTTCGACCCGCTGAACCCGAACCGTTCGCCGAACACGGTCGATCCTGGCCTCGACGCTCCGGTCACCACCGAGCTCATCGCGCAGATCGAGCACTCGATCCTGCCTGAGCTGGTGGTCGGCGCGACGGTCACCATCCGCAACATCACCGACATCCTCGACTCGCGCGAGAACGTGCGCGCCGCGGGCGGTGGCCTGCGTCCGGCGACCCGTGCCGACTACGTGCTCAACCGCACGGTGAACGGCAATCTGGCGTCGAACTTCGGTGGCATCCCGTATGGCGCCCTCGGCTACCGGATCCCCTGCTACGACTCGTTCGATCCGACGCCGGGCTGCTACGCCGGTGGCTCCTACCTCTCGAACGGTGCGCGCGAGCGCAACTACGAGGGCGTCTCGGTGAACTTCACCAAGCGCCTGTCGAACCGCTGGATGGCCCGCGGCTTCTACAGCACCGGTGAGTCCGAGTGGGACGTGCCGGCCGAGTGGGCTGCCCTGAACAGCCCCACCGTCTTCCGTGGCGGTGGTCAGCGTGACGGTCAGATCTACCTCGAGCGGTCGACCGGCTCCGGCAAGGGCGAGCGCTTCCTGCAGTCGACCTGGACCGCCAACCTGAACGGCATGTATCAGGTGGCTCCGGATCGTCCGTGGGGCTTCAACATCTCGGGCAGCATGCAGGCCCGTGAAGGCCACCCGATTCCGTTCTACGACAACGTAGGCGGCGGCATCGGCAACGTCGACGTCTTCAACGGCAACACGCCGCTCGACCGGTTCCGTCTCGACGACGTGATCACGTTCGACCTGCGGTTGGAGAAGGAGTTCGCGCTCTCGAGTGCGGTCAACTTCACGTTCGGCATCGACGCCTTCAACATCACCAACGAGCAGACCGCCCTGTCGGTGCAGACCCGCACCGACTCCGGCACTGCCGGTTACCTCCAGGACAACGTGGCGCCGCGGATCTACCGCCTCGGCGTGCGGCTGGGCTGGAAGTAAGAGCTAGTTCGTAGGGACGGCGGCTGCGGCCGCCGTCCGCTACGACGAAGGCTTCGACGAGGCCGGAGGGACGCGAGTCCCCCGGCCTCTCTTCGTTTCTGGAGCGTCATGGCGGCGAAGGTCCGTGCGTCGCACGCCGACGCGAGCGCGGCCGCGCCATGGCCCCTGAGGAGCACCTTTGGGTGGCCTGTCTGGTCGCGCGCCGAGTCCACGAGCAGGATTTCTGCGTACGACAGTCAGTGATCACCTTCGTCAGCCTGCTCCTCGGTCTGGTGCTCGGGCCGCACGAGATCGAGATCGCGGTCAGCGGCCCCATCGAACGCGTCGAGCTGGTCCTCGACGGCGAGATCCGCGCGACCTGGCTCGGACCGCCCTGGAAGGCCACCGTCGATCTCGGGGCCGAGCTGGTGCCGCACCGCCTCGAGGCGGTGGGATACGACGGCGAGGGCACGGAGATCGCTCGCGCCGTGCAGCTGCTCAACCTGCCGCGACCGCAGAGCGAGGTGAGCCTGGCCCTGGAGCTCGATCCGGCCGGCCAGACCAGCACCTTCGACGTGCACTGGAGCACGGTGCTGGGAGTGGCTCCACGCGAAGTCGAGGCCTTCTTCGACGGCCGTCCTCTGGAGGCGGATCGTTTCGCAGCGATCGCGCTGCCGCCCTACGACCCGCGGCAGCTGCACTTCCTCCAGGTCGAGGTGGCCTTCTCCGAGACCCAGGTAGCGACCGCCGAGGCCACCTTCGGAGGCATCTATGCCGACACGGTGAGCAGCGAGCTCACCGCGGTGGTGCTGCGACCGCGCGACAGTGATCGCGGTGGCCGCAGTGGTCGAAGGGCCTCAACGATCGGCGTCGACTCCACCTTGCTGGTCGCCGGAGAGGAACGGTCCCCGGAGGTGGTGGAGCGCGGCAGCGGTGAGTTCGTGGTCCTGCGCGACCTCGGAGCGCGCAGCGATCTCGAGCTGCTCGCCGGCGGTGGGCTTCGCCGTTCGGTCTTCACCGAGCTCGGTGACGCCGAGATCCTGCGTCTGGTCGGCAGCGTGCCGGAGCTGCGTCGTGGACCGCAGGGTGAGTCCTGGTTGTTCCCGACCTCGGGCGAGCTCGAGGCCGGCGACGGTCGCCTGACCCGACTGCTCGCTTTCGTGGGCTGGCCCGAGGAAGGCACGCCGCGGCGCCCTCAGCAGCTGTTCCCGGCGCTGGCGATCGCCGGCGTCACCGCAGTCTCCCTCGATCGGCGGCGCATCGTGGTGCTGGTCCTCGGGCGGCCGACCGAGGCGGTGAGCGACATCTCGTCGGCCGAGCGCGTGCGTGGCTACCTCGCCGCTCTCGGCGTGCCGCTGCAGGTGTGGACCACGGCGCCGAACGAATGGGCTGCAACGGAGCACGGCTGGGGAGAGCTCGTCGACGTGTCACGGCCTTCGAGGCTGCAGAGGGCGGTGCGTGCGGCGCGCCAGGAGCTCGAGCAGCAGACGGTGGCCTGGTTCTCGGGCGCCTTCCTGCCGCAGGAGTTCGCGGCGCCGGAGGGCGCACCTTACGAGGTGGCTCGATGACCGGGTGGGGCTCCCTAGCCTCCGGCGCGCCCGACCGCGCTCGAGGCGCGCCGAGGGGCCTGCCGGCCACAGCCCAGGACCGCCCGGAGATCTGGATCCCAACGCGATACTCCGCCGGGCTTCTCCAGCGAGCTCCAGGGTCGGCGGGCACTCGGCCCACGACACGGCGCCCTGCGACGACGGTCGGCTCGCTGGGCGGCTGGACAGCGCCGCCTGGAACGTTGCGAGCCCTCGGATCCTGGCGCCGAGGTGGCGATCGCGTCGCCGCGCCGGCCTCCGGACGCGGCGTCGCCGGTCCGACGCAGAGTCGCCACTCACCGCTCCTCGGCCTGACCCTGGCCCTGATGCTGTCGGCGACCGATCTTGTGCTGGCCCAGACCCCGGAGCCCTCGTCGTCACCGCCCGAGCCGCCGCGGCGCGAGGTGCTCGGCGCTCCCGCCGCCCTGGCGCCGGGCGCTTTCGAGCGCTCTTCGGTGGTCGCGGCCGCCGGATCGGTGCTCTGGTCCGAGCCGGATCTGCGCAGCCTGCCGGTCGCGACCCTGCCGGCTCCCGCCGAGGTGGTGCTGCTGGAGACGCGCGGTGACTGGCAGAGAGTGCAGTGGGGCGAGGCGCGGGGCTGGATCTCGGTGCTGGGGCAAGGCTTGCCCGATCCTCTGCTCGGCCTCGACGAGGCGGTGACCCGCGATCAGGCGGCGCGTCGGGACGATCTGGTGCGGCGGCGACTCGAGCGCGTGCACGCCGAGATGGAGGGCGAGCAGACGCGCGACGTCGCGGGCTACCGCCTGATCACCGATCTGGCGCCGCGGGATCTCCGGCGACGCGCCGCCGAGCGGCTCCTCGGTTGCTTCGCAGGTCTCTACACGGCACGCACGGGTCTGCCCGCGAGGAGCGAATCCCCCGGCGTGGGCCGTCCTTCCGGCGGCGGTGTGGAGGTTGCCGTGGACGTCGTGGCCCTGTTCGCGCGCCAGTCGGCGTACGAGGAGTTCGTGCGCGACGAAGAGGTGCTGCTCGGCGTGGTCAGCGGCGGCCACGCGTTCCCCGGCTTCGCGGCACTGCACCTGGAGTCCGAGCTGCCGCGCGACGCTCTGGCGCTGCTGGCCCACGAGCTGGCCCATCTCGAGAACGCCCGCCGCTTCGGTCAGCGGCTGCCTGCGTGGCTCGAGGAGGGGTTGGCGGAGGAGCTCTCCTGGGCGGTGGCGGCGACCGGCGACTGCAGCCGACCGGGCGCCTTCCCGCGCCCGGAGCGGACCCAGCGCACCGGCGCCGGCCGCTCGGTGGAGATCGTCGTCACCTGGCCGGGAGACAGCGTCGAGGTGGCCTGCGCCCTGGCCGCCTGGGGCGATGCGGGACCGCCCGTCGCCGAGCTGCTGGCGCTGGATCACGAAGCTCTGATGCGGCGGCAGGACCGGCCTCGGCTCTACGCCGCGGCGGCCCTGCTGGTGCGCCTGCTGGCCGAGCAGCCCGCCCAGCTCGTCGGCGTGCGAGGGAGCGGTGCGCCGGCCCGGCAGAGCGGGCTGCACGCCATTCTCACCCTGTACCAGCGAGGCGGCGCGGGAATCGGCACCGAGGTCGTCGGCGATTCGGGAAGCGGCACACCGCCTTCCGGGGCGGTCGAGCTGCCCGTCGCCGACCTGCCGACCGCTCTACTCGGTTGGCTCCCGGAAGGCCGACGGGCCCTCGAGCCGCTGCCCGCCTGCCCCGAGCACCGTCGCTGACCCGCGGGGGCGCCCCCGAGGAAGCCCACCGGGGTGCGCCGCTTGCCGCTTATCATCGGCTGAGCCTGCGGACCCGCTGAGCCCCCTGAGCCCCTCAGCCCACTGAGCCCGCTGAGCCCCTGAACCCATCGAGCCGCCACGCGCGGGCAGTACGCCCGGCCGCAGCGATGGGGACTCGAGGAACCGACGGACCGACGCAACGCGAGGAAGATCCCGACATGCGACCGAGCGATCACGACCACCTTCGACCGACCCGCCGCCCCGGCCACCCCGCCGGAAGGCCGCTGCTGCCGGCTCTCCTGATCCTGCTGTCGACCGTTCCGCTCGCCGCCACTGTGGCTCGGGGTGAGGGGCTGGCGCTGGTCGGAGGCCGTCTGATCGACGGCTTCGGCGGCGAGCCACTCGAGAACAGCGTCGTGCTGATCGAGGGAGAACGCATCGCCGCCGTCGGCCAGGTCGGTCAGCTGGCGGTTCCCGAGGGCTGGGAGGTGGTCTCGACCGAGGGGATGAGCGTGCTGCCCGGCCTGTGGGAGATGCACGCCCACCTGATGCTGGTGGGGCACTCCGACTACGACCACTGGGACAGCACCTATCCCGACCGTTTCGGCAGTGTGATCATGCCGGCCGCCGCCGAGCAGCTGCTGCGCGCGGGAGTCACCAGCGCCCGCGACCTCGGCGCGCCGCTGGCGGAGAGCATCCAGGTGCGCGACGCGATCAACGCCGGCGAGCTGCCCGGCCCGACGATGTACGTCTCGGGCCCCTTCCTGCAGAAGGAGCCGTATCCCGGCACCGAGGCGTTCCGCTGGGGAGTCGACGGCCCGGAGGACGCCCGCGCCAAGGTGCGCCGACTCGCGGACGCCGGCGTCGACCTGATCAAGATGATCGACCAGGACCAGATGACGATGGACGAGGTGCGCGCGATCGTCGACGAGGCGCACGCTCGCGGGCTGCAGGTCATCGGACACTCCCACCGGCCGGAGGAGATCCGCCGCGGCATCGAGGTCGGAGTCGACTGCTTCGAGCACACCGGTCTGGGCACCATGCCGGAGTACCCCGCCGACGTCTTCGAGCTGATGAAGTCGCGCGCCGACAAGCTCTTCTGGACGCCGACGCTGACTCCGCTCTACCTCTACGAGTACACCCGCGACAACCCCGAGCGCATCGACGACCCGCGCTGGCGCCGCGGGCTGCCGGATGAGATCGCCGAGGACGTGCGCCGCTCGCTCGACCACCTCGAGCGGCTCGACTACTACCAACTGATTCCCAAGCGCCGGCCGACCCTCAAGCGGAAGTTCGAGCAGCTCAGAGAGAGCGGCGTGGTGCTGCTGATCGGGACCGACAGCGGCGTTCCGCTCACCTTCCACAGCGACTCCACCTGGCGCGAGATGGACCTCTGGGTGCGCGAGCACGGCATGGATCCGATGGCGGTGATTCAGGCCGCCACCTACTGGCCGGCGGTGGCGCAGCGCGTCATCGACGACTTCGGAACCGTCTCGGAGGGCAAGTACGCGGACGTGATCGCGGTGCGCGGCGACGTGCTGCGCGAGATCAACCTGCTGCAGGACGTCGATCTGGTGGTCAAGAAGGGTCGCAGGATCCGCTGACCCGCCCACGAGCCCCCGGGGAGCTGGCGCAGTCAAAGCTCCCGAAGGCCTTGGGGATCGGGAGCGGCCCATCCGAAGCCACGGCGGCAACGAACCTCGAAGCGTGAAGAGAGCCACAGAGACATCCCGGCGATCCGAGCCTCGACGGCGGCCCCGGCGGCCGGGCAGCGCTGCTGCAGGCCGCGCGCACTGGAGGCAGCTCGCAGCAGGAGCGCTGCTGGTGCTCCTGTCCGGCATCGCGATGGCGAGACCGCCGTCAGGAGCTGCTGTGGACTCCGCAGGCTCCGACCTCCACCCCGGCCTCGAGATCCTCCTCCGTCAGCCGCTGTCGTTCTCGCCGCTCAGCGCCTCGGACCTCGACACGTTGTGGACCGTCTGGGAGCCCGCCGAGCGGGAGCGCGCGGCGGCGGCGAGTGCCGAGGAGCGTCGACGGATGACCTTCGAGCGCTACGGCCTGGTCGATCGCGGCGCCATCGACGACTCGGGGCTGCCGCTCGGCTACGCCTCCGACGATCAGGGGCGCCTGTACCCCAACTGCCTCTCCTGCCACGGCGGCTCGATCGCCGGCCTCACCATCCCCGGTATCGGCAACAACCGACAGGACCTCGCCGGTCTGGTCGGTGACCTCGCGGCGCTGCGCGCCGAGCGCGCCGGCGGCGACCCGGAGGCCGCCAGGCGCGGCGCGACGCTGGGCTTTCCGCTCAACTTCTCGCGTGGCACCACCAACGCGACGATGTACAGCATCCTGCTCGGATCGATGCGCGACGAGAACCTCGACCAGGTGATGCCGCCGCGGCTCTCTCAGGAGTTCGTGCACAACAGCATCGACGCGCCACCGTGGTGGCACTTCGCGAAGAAGTCGCGCATCTACTGGGACGGCATGGCGCCGAAGACCGGCCGCACGCTGATGCAGTTCGCCATGGCGCCGGGGCTGAGCGGCGAGGCCATCCGCTCGTGGGAGGACGAGTTCGAGACCATCCGTTCCTACATCGAGAGTCTCGAGCCGCCGCCCTTCCCCGGCGACATCGATCGCGACCTCGCCGCGCGCGGTCGGCAGGCCTTCGAGGCGGTCTGCTCGCGTTGCCACGGCACCTACGACCCCGAGGGCTCCGACGTCTACCCGGAACGGGTGGTCAGTCCGGAGGAGGTCGGCACCGACACGACTCGGCTGGAGGCGATCAGGCCCGAGTCGAAGCAGAGGTACAACCGGAGCTGGTTCTCCCACTACGGGCGGCATCCGGTGCTGGTCGACACCGAGGGTTACGTGGCGCCGCCGCTCGACGGCATCTGGGCCACCGCGCCCTACCTGCACAACGGCAGCGTGCCGACGCTCTGGCACCTGCTGCATCCCGACCAGCGCCCCGTCGTCTGGCGGCGGCGCACGGGACACGACGGCGAGGCGGGAGTCCTCGGCGGCGACTACGACGCGACACGGCTGGGACTGCTCGTCGCCGAGCTGGAGGCGGTGCCTCCAGGCACCACCGGAGGCGAGGCGCGGGAGTACTACGACACCGCTCTGGCCTCGCAGAGCGCCGAAGGCCACCGCTTCCCCCTGCTGCTGACGGAGGAGCAGCGGCGCGCCGTCCTCGAGTACCTCAAGACGCTCTGAGCCGTAGCGAAGAGCTCACGGGTTCGCCGCGCGCTCGCCGCCCGCCCGGCTGTGGCCTGCGCCGTGGGCTTGGCCGCTCGGCCCATCGATCCCTCTGCTCCGTGTCGGACGATCGCCGACAAGTCTCTGGGGCGATCGCGGATACGTTCGTAGGTGGCGTCTCCCGTACGCTGCGCGGATGAGCGAGTGCCCCGACCCTCTGCTCGGCATGGGAGCGACACGTCGTGTCGGTCCGCCCGAGCCGTCTCGCGAGCCGGTGACACCGACAGCGGGCCCGGTCGTCGACGCCGATCGGCCCGATCCGCGCGAGGAGAGTCTGTCGATCCCTCCGGTGGCGCGTCAGATCGCCCTGGCGGCCGTCTCTCTCGGGTCGGCCGGAGGCCGGCGGGGGACGGGATCGCCAGGCGGGCCCCGCGATCCCGCGAGCCGGTCCGCGGGCTGGCGTTGGGCTCGGAACCGATGGGTGGTGCGCGCCATCACGGTCTCGTTCTCGTCGGCCTTCTCCTGGCTGCTCGCTCTGCTTCTGGCTCCGCGCTTCGCGCCCACGGCCGCGGTCATCGGCGCCCTGTGCTCGGCGGCTACGGCGGTGCTCGTCGATCGCCTGGTCGCCGGCTACCGCGACATCATCCGCAAGCAGAACGGTCGCCTGGCCGATCAGGTCGCCGAGCTCGAGCGTGTCAACGGTCTGCTGGTCGACAGCAATGCCGAGCTACGCGCCTTCGCGCACACCGTCGCCCACGATCTGAAGAGCCCGATCACGGCGCTCCTGCTGGAAGCCGAGATGCTCTCCCAGGTGCTCGACGCGCCGTCTCCGAACGCATCTGAGGCTCGTCGGGGTGCGGCCGAGCTCGCCGCCGCGGGACGCACGATGGCGGCGATCGTCGACGACCTGCTGCTGCTCGCGAGTGTCAGTCAGGAGGAGGTCGAGCTGCGGCCTCTCGACATGACCTCGATCCTGCAGCGGGCGGTGGCGAGACTGCGTGCCGAGATCGAGGCCTCGGGAGCTCGCCTCTCCCTGCCGACCGAGCTGCCGAGCGCGGTGGGCTATCCGCCGTGGATCGAGCAGGTGTGGGTGAACTACCTGAGCAACGCCATCAAGTACGGCGGCGACGGTCAGGGCGCCGCGATCATCGAGGTCGGCGCGCTGCGGCGGGAGGGATGGGTGGACTTCTGGGTGCGCGACCACGGTACCGGGATCGCCGCGAACGATCGCCATCGGCTCTTCCAGGAGTTCACCCGCCTCGACGCTGGGCGTTGCGATGGCCACGGGCTCGGGCTCTGGATCGTGCGGCGCATCGTCGAGCGACTCGGCGGAACGGTGGGAGTCGACAGCCGGGTCGGCGAAGGAAGCACCTTCTCCTTCCGGCTCCCGGTCGCCCGCGGCCTCACGGCCGACGAGGGAACAGGCCTTGCCAGTGGCAGGCCGGGCTCGCGCCAGGACGCACCGCACGTCGCCGCAGAGCGAGCCGGGCGCCGCGTCGCCTGAGCGGTGTGAAGTCGGACGGTGCGATCCTCGGGTCCAGCGCGCCGGTGAGCCGCTCCCCGAAATCGCTCAGAGGATGCTGGTCTCGCCGTCCGGCCACTCGATACGGATGCCGCTGGCGGAGCGGCCGTCGGAGGCGAGGCGGATCTGCTCGAGGTCGTAGAGCACGTGTCCCTCGCCACGCTCGGCGATCAGGCCGGCGAAGTGCTGGCGCAGCTTTTCGAGGCGAGCCAGCAGCGCCTCGCTCTCCATCTTGTCGAGCACCGGCCGAACCCGGTTCTCGAGCTCGCCCTCGTCGAGCTCGACGAGACGCCGGTAGAGGGTGGCCTCGATCGTGTGCACTCCGCCGACACCGTCGATCCTGGTGCTGCGCAGGAACGAGCGGGTGTGGTCGATGAACCAGAGCCTGCCGGAGGAGTCGAAGAGCTCGTTGTTGAGATGCCGATCCCAGTTGCCGACCAGCAGGTCGAAGACCCGCATGATCTGGCGCTGGTGGTAGGCGACCGGGACGCTGGCCCCTTCCTCGAGGAGCTCGGCGCCAGTGGCGGCGTTCTCGATCCACAGCTGCAGAGAGCCGTCACGGCCGCCGATCTTGCGCCGCACCGTCGGTGGCACCCGTCCGAGGCCCAGAGACCGATCCACTTCGTAGGCGGCGATCTCGAACAGATGGGAGTCGCGCTTGGCGAACGGGCTCGGCCGGGTGCCGTAGGCGCGCCCGCCGATCACTTCGTCGACCGAGCGGAAGACCGCGTGCGCCCGGATCAGGCCGAGCTCCGGCCAGGTCGCCTCGAGGGTGACCTTGCGCACCCCGGTCGATCCCTTGCCGAGGAGCTTCGAGGAAACGACCTCGGCCTCGCGCAGGAAGCGCTCCACCTGCTCGGGATCGGTGAAGGGGAGCGACTCACCGTCGGGACCCTGCCAGGCGCGATCGACGTCGAAGAGGGCTGGCGCGAGATCGATCGGCAGCTCCGGTGTCGCGGCGGCGGCTGCCGTGAGCGGCAGCAGGAGGGCGAGCACGCAGGCGATCGCCGCCGCGAGACTCAGCGCACTCAGCGCACTCAGCGCGGTCATTCGGGACCGGCGAGGCTCGCAGGTCGTCGAGCCAGGAGTTACGGGAGCGTCCTCTGTGATGTGCGACTTCAAGTGTCCTCGCTTCCTGTCGGATGCACTGGTTCCTTCGCCGGGGAGACGGGTGCCCTGCGCGTGCAGGATGCGGCTCCCCGGTGACCACCGCACCGGCCTGCTCGATCGTCCCCCGTGGACGCTGCCGGTGATCTCGAATCCGTCGCGCCTGCGATCGTCGCCGTTCGCTTCTACCCTGGTCTTGCCTGCGAGCTTCTGTTGGTGCTGCCGAGTTGCAGCGCGGCGGAGACCTCCGGGCGTCGGCGGCGACCGCCTCTGACGGTCGTTGTAAGTTACGAACGAGTTGCCCGCACGTTCCGAAAGAGGGCCCAGCTTCTACCGGTCGGTAGGTCGGAGGTGACGAGGCGTCCGTGGAGGAGGATGGATCGCGCTGCGCCCGGCCGCGGCCAGGCGAGCGGGACCGTTCGGGAACCAGCGGAGATGCGAGACGACCTGGATCGGATCGGCGGCGAGCACGACCGGCGCTTCGCTGCCGGCGCCGGCGCCGGCGGCCTGAGCGCGCAGCTGCGCTCGATCTTCGAGCAGGCGGTGGCTGCGGTCGACCCGGCCGAGGCGGTGGATCGCGAGCTGCTGCCGCTCGCCGCCGCCGGGCACCCCCTGGGGCGACGCTGTGGCGTGCTCGCGGTGGGCAAGGGGTCGCTCGCCATGTGGCGGGCCGCCCGCGCGCAGCTCGAGCCGAGGAGGGTGTGGTGCGCGCCGCACGCTCTGGTCGTCAGCCACGTCGACACCGGCGAGGTACCGCTCAGTGACGGTCCCGACGTGCTGGCGGGAGTGATCCACCGGGTCGCCGAGCATCCGGTGCCGGGCTCCGGCGGCGTCGCTGCCGCGGCGGCGCTCGAGCGGGCAGTCGGCGAGTGGCGCTGCACCGGCTGGCTGGTGCTGCTGTCCGGCGGAGCCTCGGCGCTGCTGCCGTCGCCGTGCCCGGGGATCACCCTCGCGGACAAGCAGAGAACCACCGAGTTGCTGCTGGGCTCCGGCGCCTCGATCGAGGAGCTGAACACGGTGCGGCGACATCTGTCGAAGCTCAAGGGTGGCGGGCTGGCGCGTCTGTTGTCGCCGGCCCCGGTGCTCGTGTTGGCGGTCTCCGACGTCGTCTCGGGCGGACTGTCGGCGCTCGCAAGCGGTCCCCTGACCGCCGATACGACCACCTTCGCTGACGCCCTCGCGATCGTCCGCGACCGCCTCGGTGGGCGCGTGCCGGAGGCAGTGCTGCGACTTCTCGAAGACGGCGCCCGCGGCGAGCTCGAGGAGAATCCCGGCCCCGGCGACCCGGTGTTCGATCGCGTCGAGCATCGGGTGGTGGCCGACAACCGTCTCGCCGTCGCCGCCGCGGCGGCGCGCTGCGAAGAGCTCGGCTACCGCCCGGTGGTGGCGCCGCATCCCCTCTGCGGCGAGGCAAGCGACGCGGCGCGGCTGGTGGCGCGGGCGATGCAGCGCGCCGCTGAGCGCGTCGTCGATGCCGCGGAGGCCTCGCGCCGGAGCGGTGTCGCCCTGGTGTTCGGAGGTGAGACGACGGTGACGGTGCGCGGCGACGGCCTCGGTGGCCGCAACCAGGAGCTGGCGCTCGCCGTCGCGCTCGAGCTCGAGCGCGAGCCCCCGCGCAGGCCGCCGGATCGACCGTGGGCGTTGCTGGCGGCGGGCACCGACGGTCGCGACGGTCCCACCGCGGCGGCCGGTGCCGTGGTCGACGGCGACAGCCTGAGGAAGATGCGCTCCGCCGGCGTCGATCCGGCCGTCGCACTGGCGCGCAACGACAGCCACCGCGCCCACGCCGCGGCCGGCGCCCTGTTCGTGACCGGCGCCACCGGCACCAACGTTGCCGACCTCACCGTCGCGCTGCTGCCGGCACCGGCCGGTTGACTCGTCCAGGCGCCTGCGTGAAGGTAGGTGGGGGCCGGCGACGACGGGTCGATGAAGATGCCGCCGGGCGCTACGCCAGCGAGATCGCTGCTTCGCCAGCCATTCGCCGTCCGCCGGGGCACCCTTTCGTGACGAAGAGCCGTCACGGTGGTCGCGACGGTCGCGGCCACGGCGGAGCGCCGGCCAACACGAATCGAGAGCGAGTCGCCTGCGCGAATGCGCAGCGCGGCAGATCGGAGAGAGAGCTGTGAGAGTCGGACTGGTGGGATGGCGCGGCATGGTGGGATCGGTGCTGCGCGAGCGGATGCAGGAGGAGGGCGACTTCGAGGGGCTGGAGGTCACGTACTTCACCACCTCGCAGGTCGGCGAGGAGGGGCCCGTGCCGGGCACCGAGCTGCACGACGCCCACGACCTCGAGCGGCTCGCGCGCCACGACGTGGTGATCACCTGCCAGGGCGGCGACTACACAGAGGCGGTGTATCGACCGCTGCGAGAGACCGGCTGGGACGGATACTGGATCGATGCCGCGTCCACCCTGCGCCTCGACCCGGACGCGGTCGTGGTGCTCGATCCGGTGAACGCCGAGGTGATCGATGCCGCCCTCGAGCGGGGCGTGCGCACTCTGGTCGGAGGCAACTGCACCGTCAGTCTGTTGCTGATGGCGGTGGCGCCGCTGCTGCGGCGGGGCTGGGTCGAGTGGATCTCGACCATGACCTACCAGGCGGCCTCCGGAGCGGGGGCCGCCGCGATGCGCGAGCTCGCCGAGCAGATCCGCCGCCTCGGAGCCGGGTTCGAGGCTCCGCTCAGCGCCGCGGATGCCTCGCCGCTCGATCTCGACGCAGTCACCGCGAAGCTGCAGCGGGGCGGTCTGCCCTGCGACGAGCTCGGCGCGCCGCTCGCCGGCAACCTGCTGCCCTGGATCGATCGAGCGATGCCCGGCGGCCAGACCCGCGAGGAGTGGAAGGCGCAGGTCGAGTGCCACCGCATCCTCGACCTCGAGCGACCGGTGCCGATCGACGGTGTCTGCGTGCGAGTCGGCACGATGCGCTGCCACGCCCAGGCGCTGACCATCAAGCTGCACGAGGCGGTCGAGCTGGAGGAGATCGAGGCGGTGCTCGGCTCGGCGCATCCTTGGGCCGAGGTCGTGCCCAACACCCGCGAGGCGACGCTCGAGCGACTGCATCCGGCGGCGGTCACCGGCACGCTGCAGGTACCGGTGGGCCGCCTGCGCACGATGCTGCAGGGGTCCGAGTACCTCGCGGCGTACACGGTGGGCGACCAGCTGCTCTGGGGTGCGGCCGAGCCGCTGCGCCGCGCTCTGGCGATCCTGCGCCGGCGCGCGGGCGCTGGAGGCTCCGCTGCCTCGCCCGCCGCCGAGCTGGCGCCCAGCGGATCGGCTGCACCTTGAACGCCGTGAACGCAGAGGCGGGCGGCGCCGACGATCCGCCGGTCGCCGGCGGCTGTCACTGCGGCGCGGTGCGCTTCGAGGTCGACCTCGATCGCGCCCAGGACCTCGATGGCGAGGGCAGGCTGCGGCTCACCGAGTGCAACTGCTCGATCTGCTCGGCCACCGGCTTCCTGCACTGGATCGTGCCGGCGAGTCGGTTCCGCCTGCTCGCCGGCGAGCAGGCCCTCACCGAGTACCGCTTCGGTACCGGAGCGGCGCGACACCTCTTCTGTTCGCGCTGTGGCGTCAAGTCCTTCTACGTGCCGCGCTCACATCCCGACGGTTTCAGCGTCAACGCGCGCTGCGTCTCGCTCGAGGACCATCCGAGCATCCACGAGCTGGTGGCGGAGCCGTTCGACGGCCGGCAGTGGGAGGAGAACATCGCGGCGCTGCACGAGAAGGAGCGCTGGCGCTGAAGCCGGCTGGTGGTCCAGGTCCGGCCTCCCCGGGATCCTGGTGACGGTCATCGTGATTTCGTAGGCAGCCGAGTCGGAGGGAACGGCTCGGCACGACGGGCCGGTCCGCTCCTTCTGTCCAGGGGCTTTGATCCGCTCAGCCCAGGTGGGCGAACACGGTACGACCCGGGTACTCGGCCTGGCTGGCCAGCTCCTGCTCGATGCGCAGCAGCTGGTTGTACTTCGCCACCCGATCCGAGCGGGCGGGGGCGCCGGTCTTGATCTGCCCGGTGTTCAGCGCCACCGCGAGGTCGGCGATGGTGGTGTCCTCGGTCTCTCCGGAGCGATGGCTCATCACCACCGTCCAGCCGGCCCGCTGGGCCAGCTCGACCGCCTCGATGCTCTCGGTCAGGGTGCCGATCTGGTTGACCTTGCAGAGCAGCGAGTTGCAGGCGCGGCGGTCGATGGCGCGGCGGATGCGCCTGGTGTTGGTGACCAGGAGGTCGTCACCGACCAGCTGCACGCGGTCGCCGATGCGCTCGACCAGGCTCTGCCAGCCGGCCCAGTCGTCCTCGGCCATGCCGTCCTCGATCGAGACGATCGGATACTTCTCCGCCCACTGCGCCCAGAGGTCGACGAGCTCGGCCGACTCGAGCTCGCGGCCCTCGATCTCGAGCACGTAGCGGCCGGTCTTCTCCGAATAGAGCTCGCTCACGGCAGGATCGAGCGCGATGAAGAGGTCCTCGCCGGGACGGTATCCGGCCGCTTCGATCGCCTCGAGGATCACCTCGATCGCCTTGACGTTGCCGCCGAGAGCGGGGGCGAAGCCGCCCTCGTCGCCGGTGTTGGTCGAGTAGCCGCCCTCGTGCAGCACCTTCTTGAGAGAGTGGTAGACCTCGACTCCGGCGCGCAGCGCCTCGCCGAAGGTGTCGAAGCCGGTCGGCATCACCATGAACTCCTGGAAGTCGGTGCTGCCGGCGGCGTGCTTGCCGCCGTTGAGGATGTTGAGCATCGGCACCGGCAGGGTGCGGGCTCCGACGCCGCCCAGGTAGCGGTAGAGCGGCAGGTCGGACTGGTTCGCCGCCGCGTGCGCCACCGCCAGGCTGACGCCGAGGATGGCGTTGGCGCCGAGACGGGCCTTGTTGTCGCTGCCGTCGAGATCGATCAGCCGGCGGTCGATCGCCACCTGGTCGCGCACGTCGAGCGCCACGATCTCCGAGGCGATCGGGCCGTTGACGTTGGCCACCGCGGTGCGCGTGCCCTTGCCGCCGTAGCGGCGACGCTCGGTGTCGCGCAGCTCCACCGCCTCGTGGGCGCCGGTCGAGGCGCCGCTGGGCACTGCGGCGCGGCCGATCACGCCCGAGGCCAGGGTGACCTCGACCTCGATGGTGGGGTTGCCTCGGGAGTCGAGGATCTCGCGGCCGATGACGGATTCGATCGTGGTCGGCATGAGAGCTCCGCTGGATAGGTCTGTGGCGTGAGAGGTGTGGCGCGGGAAGGTCGGGAGCTGCCCGAGTGAGCCGATGGTGCCTGGCGCGCCGGCTTTCGGGGACGGCTGCGGGAGAGCCCGGCCTCTGGGCCCGCCGCCGGAGCGAGCGGTCGCATCGCGCGGACGCGGCGCGAGAGTGGGGCGCGGGGGCGAGGGCGGGCGGACGCCCCGCGAGGATGGGACGGAGGTGCTGCCTGCGGTCGGTCGCGGACGCCGTCGCTTGCAAGTCGGCGGGGGCCGCCGGTCGGAAAAATAGCAGAGCCGACGGCGCAGATCCGGCGACCTCAGAGGCTCCGGCCCACGCGCCGAGATCCCGGGTGAGGCTCGCTCGAGCCACCAGCTCGGTCGCGGTCGGTGGCTCCGGCTCTGGTTAGACTGCCGCTGATGGGAAGAGATCAGAGCCCGGCGAGCATCCGCCGCATCGGCATCACGACCGGGGGCGGCGACGCCCCGGGCCTCAACGCGGTGATCCGGGCCGCGACTCTCGCTGCGCTGCATCGCGGCTGGGAGGTCACCGGCATCCTCAGGGGCTACGCCGGGCTGTTCGACACCAGCCAGACGATGAGCCTCGATCGTCAGGCGGTGCGGGGCATCGCCCACCTCGGCGGCACCATCCTCGGCAGCCAGAGTCGCGGCCGGCCGTTCACCGTCTACGAGGAGCGGGCCGACGGCGGGCGGGTCGAGCACGATCGCACGCCCGAGGCGCTCGCCGGCTACCGGGCGCTCGGTCTCGACGCCCTTATCGCGGTGGGAGGCGACGGCTCGATGCAGCTCGCCCACCACCTCTCGCAGCACGGCGTGCGTGTGGTCGGAGTGCCGAAGACCATCGACAACGACCTCAGCGGCACGGTGGTGACCTTCGGCTTCGACACCGCGGTCTCGGTGGCGACCGAGGCGGTCGATCGCCTGCACACCACGGCGGCTTCGCACGAGCGCGTCTTCGTCATCGAGCTGATGGGCCGCTATGCCGGTTGGATCGCGCTGCACGCCGGCCTGGCCGGCGGCGCCGACGTCATCCTGCTGCCGGAGATCCCGTACCGCGAGGAGTCGATCTACGAGAAGATCCGCGAGCGCGAGGCCCGCGGTCGGCACTTCAGCATCGTGGTGGCGGCGGAGGGAGCGCGGCCGGTGGGCGGCGAGGTGACCCGCGTCGAGGAGGGCGGCGCACCGGGAGCGAACGTACGCCTCGGGGGCATCGCCAAGCGACTGGAACGTCAGATCCAGGAGAACACCGGCAAGGAGACGCGCTCGCTGGTCCTCGGTCACCTGCAGCGCGGCGGCTGGCCGACGGCCCGCGACCGGGTGTTGTCGCTGCGTTTCGGCGCCGCCGCGGTGCGGGCGCTCGAGGCGGGCGAGAGCGGCGTCATGGTGGCGGTCGACCCGCCGGACGTGCGCACCGTGTCGCTGGCCGAGGCGACGTCGCGGATGAAATGCGTCCCGGTCGACGGTGACACCGTGCGCTCGGCACGCGACCTCGGCATCTGCCTCGGCGACTGAGCGCGACCGACGAGGAAGGCGGGGAACGAGCGAGATGGGTCTCTACGAGCGCTACCTGCTGCCGCGGCTCATCCACCTGGCCTGCGGCATGGAGCCGATCATGGAGCAGCGTCGCCTGATCGTGCCCCGGGCCAGCGGCGAGGTGCTCGAGATCGGCGCCGGGTCGGGCCTCAACTTCGCCTCCTACGACCGCCAGCGGGTGCACCGGCTCTGGGCTTTGGAGCCGTCGGCGGAGATGGTCGAGCTGGCGCGTCGCAAGGGACGGATCGACGGATTGCGCTGCGACTTCGTCGAAGCAGGCGCCGAGGAGATCCCGCTAGCCGACGCTTCGGTCGACACCGTGGTGCTGACCTACACCCTGTGCACGATCCCTCGGCCCGAGCCGGCGCTGCTGGAGATGCGACGGGTGCTGCGGCCCGGCGGCCGGCTGCTGTTCTGCGAGCACGGACGGGCGCCGGACGTCGGTGTGCGGCGCTGGCAGCGGCGCATCGAGCCGCTGTGGAAGCGACTCGCCGGCGGCTGCCACCTGACCCGCGACGCACCCCAGTTGCTGCGCGAGGCCGGCTTCGATCTCGCGGAGCTCGAGCACGGCTACCTGCCCGGCCTGCGGGCGATGACCTTCAACACCTGGGGCGAGGCGCGGCCCGCCGTGGCCTGATCGCCGTGGGCGCGAAGGATCCGGTCAGTGCGGGCCTGCTGCTCTTCCGCCGCTCCGCCACGACGACGGATGGCGAGGGAGAGGGATCCTCAGGCATGGCTTCCGGCGAGCAGCTGAGAGTGCTCCTCGGGCACCCGGGCGGCCCCTACCACGCGCAGCGGGATCTGGGGGCCTGGAGCGTGCCGAAGGGGCTGGTCGAGGACGGCGAGGACGCGCTGCAGGCGGCGAGGCGGGAGTTCGAGGAGGAGACGGAGCTCGCGCCTCCGGTCGACCCGCGGTGCTATCTCGATCTCGGCTCGGTGCGGTATCGCAACGGCAAGACGGTGCGCGCCTGGGCGTTCGAGGGCGAGTGCGACCCGGCCGCCCTGCGCAGCAACACGATCGCCATCGAGTGGCCTCCGCGCAGCGGCCGCAGCCTCGAGATCCCCGAGATCGATCGTTTCGAGCTGTTTCCGCTGGCCGAGGCGGAGCGGCGGATCCTGACCGCCCAGCGACCGCTGCTCGAACGTCTCGTCGAGCGGCTGCGTGCGGGCGATTGACGACGAGTTCGCGGCGCGCTCTGCTCTCGACAGCCGACGGGGCTGCGGGTAGCGTGCAGCGGCCGTGCTCCGCGAGTCGGATTCGATCGCGCGGAGCCTTCAGCGCGCCCGTTGGTTGGATCAGGCAGTGGAACGGGAGGTTCGATGGCCGTCACCCGAGTGTTGACCCAGAGCGAAGTGCGCCGTTGTCTCGAGATGGCCGAGGCCGTCCCGGCGGTCGAGGCGGCGTTCGCTGCCCACGGACGAGGCGAGACCCAGATGCCGGTCAAGGTCTACCTCGACCTGGTGAAGTACGACGGCGACTTCCGCGCGATGCCGGCCTATCTCGACGGTTCGGCCGGCGTGAAGTGGGTGAACGCACACCCCCACAACCCCGAGCGTCACGGTCTGCCGTCGGTGCTCGGCATGTACATCCTGTCGGACCCGAAGACGGCTCTGCCCCTGGCGGTGATGGACGCGACCTACCTGACCGCGGCGCGCACCGGCGCCGCCGCGGCGGTCGCGGCCAGGCACCTGGCGAGGGAGCCCGAGCGCATCGGCTTCATCGGCTGCGGGGTGCAGGCTCGCACCATGCTGGCGGCCCTTCGGGTCGTCTACAGCGGCGACTTCGAGGTCCTCGCCGCCGACCGCTCCGACATCGCCGCGCAGCGCTTCGCCGCCGAGGTCCACGGACGCGCCGTGACTCTCGAGGAAGCAGCTGGATGCGACATCGTCTGCACCGCGACCCCGTCGCGGCAGCCGGTGGTCCGGCGCGACTGGATCCGCCCCGGGACCCACATCAACGCGATGGGCGCCGACGCGCACGGCAAGCAGGAGCTGGAGGCCGCGATCCTGCTCGACGCCAAGGTGGTGGTCGACGACTGGGAGCAGGCCGGCGAGAGCGGTGAGGTCAACGTGCCGCTCGATCAGGGCGTGCTCGAGCCGGATCAGATCCACGCCACGCTGGGCGCCATCTGCGCCGGCAACAAGGAGGGGCGCGCCTCGCGGGAGGAGATCACGGTCTTCGATTCGACCGGTCTCGCGGTACAGGACGTGGCGCTGGCGCGCCTGGTGTACGAGCGAGCGGCTGCCGACGACGTGGGTCGTGAAGTCGACTTCTCGCAGTGAGCCGGTCGGCGCCGGCCGCAGCCGGACTCCCGGAGGTGACGCCAGGCGCTTCGACAGCCGTCGCCTCGCCGCCGCCCTGCGCCGGATCCGCCGTCGCCTCGAAGGCACTGCGCCGCCGGTCGTCACGCTGATCGCCGAGGCCGACCGCGATCCTTACAAGGTCCTCTTCTCGACCCTGCTCAGCGCCCGCACCAAGGACGAGACCACCGCGGCGGCGTCGGCCCGCCTCTTCGCGGCCGCCCCGGATGCCCGGAGTCTCGCTCGCTTGGCCGCCTCCGAGGTCGCCGAGCTGATCTATCCGGTGGGCTTCTATCGCACCAAGGCCAGGAACGTGGTCGCCGCGGCCCAGATGCTGCTCGAGCGCTTCGCCGGTGAGGTGCCCGAGACCATCGACGAGCTGATCGAGCTGCCGGGCGTCGGGCGCAAGACCGCCAACCTGGTGCTCACCGAGGCCTTCGAGAGACCGGCGATCTGCGTCGACACCCACGTGCACCGGATCTGCAATCTGTGGGGCTACGTCGACACCGCGGATCCGCAGGCCACCGAGATGGCACTGCGGGCCAAGCTGCCGCGGCGACACTGGATCGATCTCAACAAGACCCTCGTGTCGTTCGGTCAGCAGGTCTGCACTCCGACCAGTCCGTGGTGCAGTCGCTGTCCGGTCGCCGAGTGGTGTCCGAGGATAGGGGTCGGCCGGACGCGTTGACAGACTTCGGGTCCAACCTGGACGCCGTGACTCCGCCCGCGGTGTCGGCGAGGGCTCGCCGAAGAGCGTTGCGCCCGGACCGGGTATCCACAGCGTCCTCCGCAGGGGATCCGCGCCCGCGGCGGGTGTTTTTCACAACCCAGGCCGGCGTTCCACAGGGATCTCCACACGGTCTTCCGCAGCGGTGGGCGAGATCTTCCGCAGCTCTCGAGGGCTTTCCGCCACGGATTCCTGCCGCGGCTCCACACCTTTTCCACAGGCGCGGGCGAGGACCACGCCGGCAGGCTCGGGAGAGGGGCAGAAGCGCGGGAGACGCCGTCCACAGGGTTTTCCACAGCAGCCGCGCCGGCAGAGCCCGCCATCCGGCGGGCTCAGCGGGCGGCGTCGTGCGAGGAGATCACGGAGCCAGCGCGGCTGCCTGTGGATACTCGGGTCGGATGTCCACTGGCACGTCGTCGAGCCTGGCGATGGCGCCCTCGAGCGCGGGCGTGGCGATGCCGTAGCGGTCGAGGAAGGCGGCGGTGCCGGCGTAGTCGCCGGTCGCCTGCAGCATCAGCATCTCCCGCAGCAGCGCCTCGATGCCGGCAGGGAAGAGCTCCGAATCGACGCGGAACCGGCCCTCCTCGTCGACCACCAGGGAGCCGTGCTCCAGAAGGTAGTTGAACTGGGAGACCACGCCGCGGCCGTGCGCCTCGTGCAGCCCGAAGCGGGCCGAGCGGAAGAGCCCGGCGACGTAGGTCGGCTCGAGGGTGGCGCGCAGCGAGTTGTCGATCTCGCCGCTGTCGATGAGCCTCAGGATGTTGTAGACCCCCATCACGTCCGCCTTGGCCTCCTCGAGGGTGGAGTAGAGGTCGCGCAGCTCGAGCCGCACCTCGGTGTCGCGCCCGTCCTTGCGGATCTTGCCGGGGCCGAGGCCGTGGCTGAGCTCGTGGTGCAACACCTCGGCGAAGAACGCCTCGAAGGAGACCTGCTCGGCCTGCTCGCCGGAGAGCACCCGCTGGGCGATCGGCACCAGGATCTTCTCGTACTTGGCCCGCATGACGTTGCGCAGCAGCACCTTCTTGGACCCCTTCTCCTCGCGCACCCGCTCGTCGTTGGGCAGGTTGAAGGCGGTGGTCTGCACACCGGCCTTGCTGTCGCCGCCGACGAAGACGACATCGACGACCCGCATCGGGCTCTCGGTGCCGCGCTGCAGGTTCTTGTGCTCGTCGGGGATCGGCAGGCCGCGTTCCAGCGTCGGCAGCAGCGCCTTGAAGCGCTCCAGCTCTGCCGACTGCTGCGGCAGGTCGACGGTGACGAAGGCCTCGAAGGCCGCCTTGTAGCCGAACAGCGAGTCCTCGTAGACCTCGTAGGGGCCGATGGTGACCTCGACCGGGGCGTCGAGGTCCATCCAGGCGAGGTCGCTCTCGTAGTAGTCGTCGCTGGCGAAGGCGTCGGCACGCAGCTCGAGGTAGCGGCGCAGCGACGCGTTCCCGGTGCTCGCGGCGGCGCTGCGCAGCAGGGCGGCCGCGGGCTCGAGCCATTCGCGGTAGACCACCGAGTACGGCTCGGCCACCAGGCCCGCCTCGGGCCCGCGCCGCACCACGGTGTACAGGGAGGTCATCGCCTCGGCCTGTTCTGGATGCTCGGCGATCCAGCCTTCGAGCTCCTCCCTGGTCAGGTCGGTGGGGTAGTAGCCCGCTCCTGGTGGGTGCGGCGGTGCGCCGTCGACGAAGGGGTGCATGTCGTCGAGGCGATCCCATGGACCGAAGTTGACCTCGAAGTACTCCCGCACGGGTGGTGGCGCGTCGGCGAGCGCGGCACGCATCTGTGGGTTCTCGGTCCACACCTGGCGCAGGAAGACCTCGTCCATCAGCCGGGCGGCGCGGATCAGATCCCCGAGCACTGCACGTTCGGAACCAGGTACCCCGGAGAGGTCGGCATCCAGAGAGGTCGGCTCGAACTGCGCCAGGCGTTCCTCGACCGGCGGCTGCAGTCCGGCGTCGGGCCCGGCGTCGGCCGCCGCGCCCTCGCCGGTGGCGTCGCCGCCGCAGCCGGTGAGCAGGAGGAGGCCGGCGACGAGGGCGGCGGCCGCAGAGGGAAACCGACGACTGCCCCTCGGCGGCTTCGTCGTCGATCCGAGCGCCGACCGGTGGGGTCGGTCCGCTCGCTCCCACAGGTCCGGTGCGATGCGATGCGACGGAGCGCTGGCGTTCGTTTCCTGGTTCACTCGTCTTCCTCCTCAGGTGGCAGCGCCGCGATGGGTCAGCGCTGCTGCACGGTCACCCCGGCTGGCGGCGAATAGGCAAAGGCGTCGCCGGGCAGGGCGCCGTCGTCCAGCAGCTCGTAGTCCTCGAAGCGCACGTCGAGTGCCGGCCGCTCGGGATCGCCGAGGCGCATGCGTAGAGGCAGGCCGTCGCGGCGCAGCTCGAGCCGCATGCCGCCCGCGAAGAGGGCGGCGGTGGCGCCGAGGCGATCCTCGAACTCGACGCTCGGCACTCCCGCCAGCACGACGCCTCCACCGGCGGCACGTTGCTCGACCTCGAGCTGCATCAGTGAGGCCAGCTCGAAGACCTGGCGGAACGGATCCAGGCCGCCGAGACCGGCGCCCATCCCCGGCAGACCGCCGGCGAGGGAGATCTCGTCGAGGCGGTCGGCGGTCGTCTTGGCCACCTGTGGACGGCTCTCGGCGTTCTCGGTCTCGACCCAGACGACGCGGCCGTCGGACACCACCAGGGCGCGGAGCTCGACGCTACCGAGCCCCGCCGCCTCGAGGTCGACTTCGGCTTCGCTGCGCATCCGCCCGGAGCCGCCGTAGAGGAGGTCCATGCCGATCGTGGACCTCAGCTCGCCGCCGGGTTGCTGGAGCCGCGCCTGCACCAGGCAACGCACCCGCAGCGGCGCCCTTCGATCGAGCTCCTCGAGGCGCTCCAACCAGACCGCCGCCTCGTCGTCGCTGGTCGGCGTCGCGGCGAGCGCCCGGTAGGTCGGCATCGCTGCGACCAGCAGCGTCGCCAGCGCCAGGACCGGCGCCGAGGGGAGGGACGCGCCTGTCCTGCGATCCGGGTGGGTACAGCGGCGAGCGGTTGGCACGTTTCGGTCTCCGGAAGCGCGGCGGCTGCGGGTTGGTGGTGTGATGGTGGTGTGGTGGGGGTGGGTCGCGGCGCGGGCAGGGCGTCGCCGTCGCAGATGCTACGTCAGCGCGGCGGCGGCTCCGCCGAGGCCAGGTCGGCCAGCAGGGCGTCGAGCGGCGCCGTGTAGCCGAGCAGGTAGTGGTGGGCGAAGCGTCGACTGGGCTGGCGGACCACGCCGTCGTCGCGCAGCCGGACGGCGCTGCCGCGGCCCGAGGGCGTGACGGTGAAGGTCCAGGTGCCCGAGAAGCCGCCGCCCGTCGCAGCGTAGTGCACGACGAGCTCCCCCGCCGCCCCGGCCGCGCCCCCGCTGCGTTCACCCGCTCCGAGGCGGAGGAAGAGGCCGCCCGCGGGCCCCTCGAGCAGCACCTCGCCGGTGACCTCGCGAGCGCTGTCGACGCCGCGGCGCCACCGTGGCCAGCCGTCGAGGTCGCTGAGCAGATCGAGCACCGCCGCCGGCGGCAGGGCGACGTTGCGCTCGGCCCGCGCCACGTGCTCCGCCGGCGCGGTCACGCCGAGGAGCCACGGCACGATCAGCAGGGCCAGGACGACGATCAGGAGGACGGCTGCCAGGAGACGCATGGGAGGGCGGGTCGGGAGGGTCTGCCGCTCGTCTCGGCGGACGGGTCGGCGCCGCGGTCGTCTGTCCGGCGAGGCACCGCGGCGGTCTGCGGGTCGGCGGTGAAGTCGTGGCGGCCCCGGCCACCGCTGATCAGCCCGGCTCGGCCGTCGTCGGCTCCGCAGCCGGTGCTCGCGCCAGGAAGCGGGAGACCGTGCGCGCCTCCTGGGCTGCAGTGAAGTCGCCCAGCCGTTCGTAGAGCGCGGTCGCGGCCTCGGCCTCGCGGAAGGCGACGGCTGGATCCCCGGCGCTGGCCAGCGCGCGAGCCAGCTCGAGGTGGGCGGCGGCGCGCACCGCCAGCTTGCCGGAGCGCTCGGCGCGCTGGAGACTGGAGCGGGCGGCTTCGACGTAGGCCTCGGGCGGCGCCGTCGCCGCCGCGAGTCGCGCCGCGAGCAGGTCGACCACCGGGTCGGCGCCGGAGCGCGCGGCGAGGCGCGCCAGCGAATCGCGCGCGTCCTGCCAGCGCTGGGCCTCGATCTGCGCCTGCACCAGCTCGAGGCCGTAGATCGTGACCTCGGGGTAGAACTCGAAGAGGGCAGACCACGCTCGCTCCGCTTCGAGCACGTCTCCCTCGATCTCGGCGGTGGTCGCCTGCAGCACGAGCTGCTCGTGTCGCGGCGCCGGCGCGTCCTCACGTGCCCGGCGCAGCTGTCGCCGCGCCTCCTCGGCGTCGCCGAGCCGCCACAGGGTGCGTGCGAAGTGGGCGCCGAGAGCGGCGTCGGAGCCGGAGGAGGATCGCTCGAACAGCCAGCGCGCCGCCTGCAGGTTGAGGTCTCCGAGCTCCGCCAGCGCCGCCGTGCCGAGGGCCTCGCGCCAACGCGCCTGTGCCTCGCTCGAGGCGCCGCCGGCAGCGGACGAGGTGTCGAGCCCGAGCTCGGTACCGAGCTGGCGGGCGACGCGGTCGAGCTCGTCGTGCAGGTCGGAGATCACGGCGCGGAATCGAATCTGGCGCAGGCGCAGATCGTCGCGGATCTGGATCTCGCCGAAGACCAGCTCCTGCTCGTCGTCGACGCCGTAGCTCCCGCTGACCACGGTGTCGCCGACCGCGCCGGCGGCGAGCCCGGTGGCCCGCTTCGCGCCGCCGGGGCCGGGCGGCGAGAGCTCGATGCCGTCGATCACCCGGGTGTCGACTTCGCCGTGCTCCCCCAGGGTGGCGGCGATGTAGCGCGCGATCCCCGAGGTGAGCCACTCCCGTCCCGGTTGGCCGCTCTCGTACTCAGGGCGCGCCACCGCTATCTGCGGTGTGACTCCCTTTGCCAACAGGCTGGAGACCAGCGTCTCGGTGGGCTCGATCCGCTCGAGCAGGCTGCCGATCGCGAGCGTCGCCACCAGGCCGATGACCAGCGCCGCGGCGGAACCGAGCAGGAATCCCCGTCGGGCGACAGGCCTGGGCTCGGGCAGCTGGATCGGGATCGACGTCGAGTCGAGAGGCTTCTGCGGAGTGCCGGCGAGGACCGCCACCAGCTCGTCGAGGTCGGTGAGGCGCTCCTTGCGATCGACCTTGAGGCAGCGCAGGATGGCCCTTTCCCAGTTCTCCGGCAGGTCGGCGCGCAGGATCCTCGGTGACGGCGGCGCCTGGGTCAGTCGCTTGATCGCGGTCGAGATCTCGTTGCTACCGGTGAAGGGTCGGCGCCCGGTCAGCATCTCGTAGATGACGATGCCGAGCGAGTAGACGTCGGCTGCCGGGGTGATCTCGTCGCCGGTGAGCTGCTCCGGGGCCATGTAGTAGGGCGTCCCGACGACGATGCCGGTGTTGGTCACCTCGCTCGAATCGGGGCCCTCGCCGCGCGCCAGGCCGAAGTCGGTGATCACCGCCCGCACCTCGTCGCCCTGGCGCGCCAGCATCACGTTGGCGCTCTTGAAATCGCGGTGGATGATGCCGACGCGGTGCGCCGCCTTGAGTCCCTCGACCATGTCGACGATGACCGGCAGCGCCTCGTCGGGAGTCATCGGCCCCTGTTTCTGTATCCGTTGCGACAACGTCTCGCCGACCAGCAGTTCCATGGTCAGGAAGAGGGTCTGCTCGGGCCCGCTCGGCCCGTCGATACCGTGTCGGAAGACGTCGAAGATCCGGCTCACGTTGGGGTGGGTGACCTGGCGAGCGAGCGCGATCTCGCGTCGGAACCGCTCGATGGCGAGCTCGTCCTGTGCCACCTCGGGACGCACGATCTTGAGCGCCACGGGGCAACGCAGCTCGAGATCGAACGCCTCGTAGACCTCGCCGGCGCCACCGCGTGCGATGAAGCGGAGGATCTTGAAGCGCTGCTGCAGGATCTCGCCGGCGCCGAGGGTCGACTGCTCGCGGTAGGGACGGCCGACGACGGCGCCCATGCGCCCGGAGCCCTCGTGGGAGCTGGCGGCGCCGCTACCGAGGTTGGCGGTCTCTTCGCGCGTCACGTCGGTTCCCGTCGCCCCGTGAACTGCCCGTCGCCGCCGACCAGCGTTCCCCGCGCTGCTACGCTGCCGGCGGGCGGCCGGGCCGCGTCGCGCCGATCTGCCGGAGCACCCGCCGTGAGCAGCACGATCCCAGAGCCCGCCGCCGTGACCGCTCGCACGACGGGCGCGGCAGCGACGATGGTGGTGGTGGCGCTGCTCTTCTCGACCGGCGGCGCCGCGGTCAAGGCGACCGATCTGGGCGCCTGGGAGGTGGCCTGCGGCCGGTCACTGATCGCCGCTCTGGTCATCGCCGCCCTCGATCCTTCCACCGTGCGTCGGGTCGCTCGCGCGGGCCTGGCGATCGGGCTCGCCTACGCAGCCACGCTGACGCTGTTCGTCCACGCCAACAAGCTGACGACGGCGTCACACGCGGTCTTCCTACAGGCCACAGCACCATTCTACGTCTTCGCTCTGGCTCCGTGGCTGCTCGGCGAGCGGTGGAACCCCTCGCAGCGCCGAGCCGCCGTCCTCTTCGCCGCGGCGCTCCTCTGCCTGGTCCTGGGGACCTCGGCGCCGTCGGCGACCGCGTCGGCGCCGGCTCTGGGAGGCGCGCTGGCGGCGGCTTCCGCGATCACCTACGCGCTGCTGGTGATCGGGCTGCGCGCCGCCGAGCGGGACCGGCCGGGACGCACCACCGCTGCCGGCATGCAGGGCGTGCTGTGGGGGAACCTGTTCGCGGTCGCCATCTGCCTGCTGCCGGCCGTGCGCTCGCTGCGCGGGGCCGCGGTCGGCGTCGGTGCCTCCGACCTGCTGGTCGTGGTCTACCTGGGGGCCCTCCAGGTCGGCCTCGCCTACTGGCTGATGGTGCGGGCGGTCCGTTTCCTGGCGGCGGCCCAGGTCTCCCTGCTGCTGCTCCTCGAGCCCCTGGCGAGTCCGCTGTGGGCCTACCTGCTGCACGCCGAGCGCCCGACCGCCTGGACCCTGGCCGGCGGAGCGCTGGCGTTGGCGGCGACGGCCGCGGGCCTGCGCTCGCGGCGGATCGCACCGATCTCGACGACGCCGGTCGGGTGATTCGGCGGCGACCGACCGGCGCGCCAGGATCCACGGCCGAATCCCCGGCTGTAATCGGGGCGGCAGCTGCGCGTCTTCCCTTGTGAACGGGATCGCGCCGCGACGACACCAGCCCGACAGCCCGACAGCCCCAGACGGCCGGGCAGCGCGTCGCCAGAAGGATCGGGAGGCCGGTCCTGGAGAATCCCGCGGATTTCGAGAAGTTCTGAACTGGAGGTACCGTGCAAGCGATGATGCAAACGGCCAGCGAGGACCGACCCTCCCTCGAAGACCTCTTCGAGGAGCACGGATCGCGAGCTTTCCGGGCCGCCTACCGGGTGACCGGCAACACCACCGACGCCGAAGACGTGGTGCAGACCGTCTTCGTCAGGTTGCTCAAGCGGCCGGACGCGATCCAGCGTCGCGACACAGCGGGCAGCTACCTGCACCGGGCTGCCGTCAACGCGGGGCTCGATCTGCTGCGCAAGCGCAAGCGGTCGCGCAGTGTCGCCATCGACGACGAGGCGGATCGCGATCCCGCCCTGCACTCCGAGCGCGAGGACAGCGAGTCCCGCCTGCGCTCGCGCGAGATCCGCGACAACCTGCGCTCGGCGATGTCGCGTCTCAAGCCTGCCGAGGCGGAGGTGTTCGCCCTGCGCTACCTGGAGGGCCTCGGCAACAGCGAGATCGCCGAGCTCCTCGACACCAGCCGCGAAACCATCGGCGTGCGGCTCTTCCGCTGCCGCGCCCGTCTCAAGACCGAGCTCGCAGACCTCGTAGACGTTGGATCTGGATCTCTTGGAGGTGCATCATGACCCGTTTCGACGAAGGCGGCGGCCGAGCGGCCGACGCCCTGGACCAGCTCCTCGATCGTGAGATCGACGGCATGCGCAACGACCTGCCCTCCGAGAGGGTGATCGCCGACTCTCTGGCGCGGGTGCGCGGCCGCCTGGCCGACGAGGGCGTTCTCGACGGCGCCAGAGGCCACGCGCCCGATCGTGCGCTGGAGAGCTGCGCCGACTACCAGGCGCTGATGCCGGCGTTCGTCGCCGGAACCCTCGAGCCTTCGCTGCGGCTGCTGGTCGAAGACCACACGCGCTCCTGCGTACCCTGCCGACGGGCGCTGAAGGCGGTGCGCGCCGGCGAGCCGATCCAGGCCGAAGGAGATCGGGAGACCGGTCGCGGTCCGCAGCGCAGCGGCCTGGTGCAGGGCATCTACGCCCTCGCCGCCATCTTCCTCGTGGCGCTGGCGGGCTGGCTCGCCTGGAACGTGCTGCGCGGCGACGGGACCGATCTGGTCCAGGTGCGCGGCATCGAGGGCCAGCTCTTCCAGGTGGCCGAGCAGGGTCTGGTGCCGCTGCAGCCCGGTGACTGGATCGACGGCGGGGTCGAGATCCGCACCGCCAACGGCAGCGGCGCCCGCGTCGAGCTGGCTGACGGCTCGCGGGTCGAGATCGACGAGCGCTCGGCGCTCGAGGTGGTGCGCAAGCGTGGCGGACACCGCATCCGTGTCAGCCGCGGCAGCATCATCGTCGAAGCCGCCGATCAGGGCACGGGATCGCTCGACGTCGCCACCAACGAGCTGCTCGCCACGGTCAAGGGCACCATCTTCTCGGTGCGGCACGGGGTCAAGGGATCCCGCGTCTCCGTGATCGAGGGCGAGGTCGAGGTGGAGAACGGCCGCAAGCGGACCTCCCTGTACCCCGGCGACCAGATCGGCAGCCGGGCGACGATGGTGGCTGCCCCCTGGGCGCAGGAGATCGGCTGGAGCCAGAACGTCGACCAGTACCTCGCGATGCTGGAGGAGTTCCAGCAGCTGCGCCGCGACCTCAACCAGGTGCTGTCGAGCACCACGCCGCGCTACGAGTCCTCGCTGGTCGAGCTGGTGCCCTCCACCACGGTGGTCTACATCGCCCTGCCCAATCCCACCGCGACCGTGGGCGAGATCTACCAGATGATCCGTCAGCGGGTGGATTCCAACCCGGCCCTCGCCTCCTGGTGGGGTGAGGCCGGTCACGGCTCGCTGAGCGAGATCGACGACTTCGTAGCCACCCTGCGCGAGCTCGGCAGCTACCTGGGCGCCGAGACCGTGGTGGCGCTCGGGCTCGACGCCGAGGGCGAGATCGATCGCCCGGCGGTGCTCTCCGAGGTCGCCGACCCGATCGGGCTGCGCGCCGGTCTCGAAGCCGAGCTGGCGGCACTGCAGCAGAGCATGCCCGACCTGCCGGTGGTTCTGGTCGACGATCCGGCGCAGATCGACGGCTCGCTCGAGCGGCTGTTCGTCTGGGTCGGCGACGAGGTGATGATCGCTTCCACCGAGGCCGACGAGATCCGCCGGATCGCCGCCGGGACTTCGGACGGATTCGCCGCCGGCGGTTTCTACGAGCAGATCGCGGCGAGCTACGCGATGGGGGCCGACTATCTCGGTGCGGTCGACCTGGCTTCGGTCTTCGATCGCCTGGTCGCCGGCGAGATCGCCTCGCAGGCCCCCAGTGCCGACAGCGGCGGAGAGGGCGACTTCGACACCGCCGAGGCACTCGAGTTCGTCGGCCTGGGGAACGTGCGCTACCTGGTCGTCGAGAGGCACCAGGAGGGCGATCGCTCCCACACCGCCGCCGACCTCACCTTCGAGGGCGAGCGCAGTGGCCTGGCCGCCTGGCTCGCGACGCCGGCACCGATGGGTGCACTCGGCTTCTTCTCGGCCGACACCTCGTTCGTCGCCGGAGTCGTCACCCGCGACCCGATCGACGTGCTCGACGAGGTGCTGGACTTCGCCGCCTCGCAGGGAGGCGACCCATACCAGGGCCTGAGCGAGTTCGAGCTGCAGACCGGCCTCGACCTGCGCGGCGACATCCTCGCCACCCTGGGCGGCGAGAGCGCCTTCGGCATCGACGGCCCGGCGCTGCCGGTGCCGAGCTGGAAGGCGGTGGTCGAGGTCTACGACGAGGGTCAGTTGCAGTACAGCCTCGAGCAGATGGTCGAGCGCCTGAACCAGGAGTTCCCGGAGGGCGTGGCCACCATCGAGGTGACCAGCGCCGGCGGCCGGATCTACCACGAGCTGACGCTGACGCTGCCGGAGGAGTCGGTGGTCGAGAGCGTCTCGGTCCACTACGCCTACGTCGACGGCTACATGGTCCTCGGACCCACCCGGGCGCTCATCGAGCAGGCCATCCAGTACTGGGAGTCCGGCGCCGGGGTCACCGCCTCGTCGCAGTTCCAGGCACTGCTGCCGACCGACGGCTACACCGACTTCTCCGCGGTGGTCTACAACCGCCTCGGCGAGACGGTGCGCGGCGTGCTCGACAGCCTGCCGCGGCCCGACTCGATGACCAGCGAGCAGAGCGCGCGCTTCGATGCGCTGGTCGACTCGATGGCGCAGAGCGGAGGGCCTGGCCTGTACTGCCTGTATGGAGAGGCCGATCGCATCCGGCTGGTCAGCAACAGCCCGACGTTCCTGCCCTTCGCCGGCCTCGAGTCGGTGATCGGCCTGGGCGCGATGCTGGGCGACTCCGGCCTCGCCGCCGCCATCGACCTGCAGGACATCTGAGCAGCTCCCGGAGCTCGTCGCGGCGCCCCGCTCGAGCGGGGCGTTCGCGGCGCCCGAGGGAGGAACGTGGAGATTCGCGAGGGCCGCGAGGAGGGCGGACCGTCGCCGTGGCGCGGCAGGCGGGCTGGAACATTCAGTCGTCGACGTCAGTAGGGAGCCGGCGGGAGTAGTGTTGGCGGTACACGGCCTCGTGGCACCCCGGCGATCCCCAGGCACCGACCGCGGCGGACCCTGGTGGCCGGCCTCAGGGCCCCGCCGGGACTCGGCTGGGGCGCTGTGAACGAGAGCGAGAGGGAGCTGAGCTCAGATGACCCCTGTGACGGGAAGCACGACGGGAAGACGATGATGACCAGCACGACGAGCCCGGCCGCGGTGTCTGACCAGGGACGCGAAGCGGCGGAAGGACCGGACGAGGGGCCGCGGTCTCTACCTCGACCGGCCGAGACGGCTCCGCCACCTCCGGGGCTGGCGCCGGAGTCGAGCGTCATCGAGCTCGACGGACTCAGCATGCGCTTCGGGCGTCATCAGGTGCTGCACTCACTGAGCGGCTCCTTCGGTGGTCGCTGCATCGGCCTGCTCGGTCCCAACGGCGCCGGCAAGACGACCCTCCTGCACGTGCTGCTCGGCTTCTACCGTCCGTCGGGCGGCACCGGGCGGATCTTCGGCTTCGACATTCACTCCCAGAACCGGCAGATCCGCCAGCTGATCGGCTACATGCCCGAGCGCGACGCCTTCATCGGCGGCATGTCCGGCGTGCGCTTCGTGCGGCTGATGGCCGAGCTGTCCGGGGTGCCACCGGAGCAGGCGTTGGAGCGCGCCCACGAGGTCTTCTTCTACGTCGGCCTCGGCGAGGCGCGCTACCGCAAGCTGGAGTCGTACTCGCTGGGCATGAAGCAGCTGGTCAAGCTGGCTCAGGCGATCGTGCACGGCCCCAAGCTGCTGTTCCTCGACGAGCCGACCAACGGCCTCGATCCGCCGGCCCGCATCCGCATGCTGAGGCTGATCCGCGACATCCGCGACAGTGGCAAGGCGCACATCGTGATCTCCTCCCACCTGCTGCGCGACGTCGAAGAGTGCTGCGACGAGGCGCTGATCCTCAAGGACGGCAGGATCGCCAACTACTGCAACCTCGAGGCGGAGCGCCAGGCGAACCGGAAGTTCCTCGAGATCGAGCTGCAGTCCTCTGGCGTCGAGGGCGCCCAGGCGCAGTACGCCGAGGCACTGCGCGGCCTGGGCTGCACCGTGGCGGTGCAGAACCGCCGTCGCCTCAAGGCGGTACTGCCCGAAGAGGTGGAGATCCGTGACCTCTACCAGCTGGCGCGCGATCGCTCGCTACGCATCCGTCGCATCGACTACAAGCGCGATTCGCTCGAGGACATCTTCCTCAAGGCGATGGAGATGGAGACCGGCGCCGAGCTCGCCGCCGAAGGGCTCAAGTAGGAACCGGCAGGGAACTGCCAGAGAAGGACCAGGGAAGGAATCGAGTCGATGTCCGTCTACGACCGCACGTACAAGGGCTACTCGGGGCGCATCACGCCGTCCTGGAGCCGTTGGTCGGTGCTCGCGCGCTACGCCCTCGAAGACACCTTCCGCTCGCGCATCTTCGTCGGCTTCTTCATCGTCTGTTTCATCCCGCCGCTGATCGCGGCGGTGATGATCTACCTGCGCTACAACGTCGAGGCTCTCGCCATCCTGGAGTTGTCGATCCTCGATCTGATCAAGATCGACGCCGGCTTCTTCCGCAACTTCGTCTACGGTCCCCAGAGCACCCTGGCGTTCGCGATGGTGTTGATCGTCGGGCCGGCCCTGGTGTCGCCCGACCTGCGCAACAACGCCCTGCCGCTGCTGTTGTCAAGGCCGCTGTCGAAGACCGACTACGTGCTCGGCAAGCTGACGGTGCTGGTGGCGCTGGCGTCGCTGATCACCTGGGTGCCGGCTCTGGCCCTCTTCGCGCTGCAGTCCTATCTCGCCGGTCGCGAGTGGTTCACCGAGAACCTGCGGCTGGTCTTCGCCATCCCGATCTCCTTCGGAGTGTGGATCTTCGTCCTCTCGGTGTTCGCGCTCGCTATCTCGGCCTGGGTGAAGTGGAAGCCGTGGGCGCGCATCGCCTTCCTCGGCGCCATCTTCGTCGCCACCGCCCTGGGCCAGATCTTCACCCTCCTCTACGAGACCTGGTGGGGCAGCCTGATCGTGCTCAGCGACCTGATGGGGCGGCTCACCGCGTCGCTCTACGGTGTCGAGTCGAGAGTCGAGATCCCGCTCGTCATGGCGTGCCTCAGCCTGATCGCTTTCGCGGCGATGAGTCTGGTGGTGCTGTACTGGCGCATCCGCGCCTTCGAGGTGATCTCGTGAGCGCTGGTGTGCAGACGGCGAGTCGGGCCGGCGGCGGAACCGACGCCCCGCACGGCGCTGCGGTGAGCATCGTGATGCGCAACGTCTCGAAGTTCTACGGCGAGGTCCTCGGGGTCAACCGGGTCGACCTCGAGATCGAGCCGGGCATCACCAGCCTGGTGGGGCCCAACGGCTCCGGCAAGACCACGTTGATGAACCTGGTCTCGGGCCTGATCCGGCCGAGCGAGGGTGAGATCAGCGTGCTCGGCATCGGTCCGCGCGAGCCCGAGCTGCTGTTCCGCGAGGTCGGCTACTGCACCCAGTTCGACTCGTTCCCACGCGGCGTCACCGGACGGCAGTTCATCCGTGGCTTCCTCCGCCTGCACGGCTACGCCGCCCCCGACGTCGAACGCATGGCCGAGGCGGCGCTGCACAAGGTCGACCTCGTCGCCGCCGCCGATCGCAAGGTCGCCGGCTACAGCAAGGGCATGCGGCAACGGATCAAGCTGGCGCAGGCGATCGCCCACGATCCCAAGGTGCTGGTGCTCGACGAACCGCTGAACGGTCTCGATCCGATGGCTCGCGCCGAGATCATCGGGCTGTTCCAGGAGCAGGCGCGCCAGGGGCTGCACGTGCTGATCTCGAGCCACATCCTGCACGAGGTCGACATGATCTCCGATCGGGTCATCCTGATCAGCAACGGCTACATCGTCGCCGAGGGCGAGATCCGCGGCGTGCGCAGCGAGGTCAAGGAGCACGACCTGCAGATCCTGGTCCGCTGCAGCGACCCCAAGCGAGTCGCCACCGCGGTCTTCGAGCGCGATTCCGCGACCGAGGTGCTGATGCACGACGACGGCGGCGGGCTGCACCTGCGCACCAGGGACCCCGATCGTTTCTACGACCTGATGAGCACCCTGGTGCTCGACGAGGGGCTCGAGATCGAGTCGGTCGGCCCGGCCGACGACAACGTGCAGGCGGTCTATCAGTACCTGGTCGGCAACGAAGGAGCCTCGACGTGAGTCAGTCCGGCGAGATGAGCGCGCATCCGGCGCTGGGGGCGGCGGCCACCGGCCGTCCCGATCTGCCCGGCGGCTTCACCCTGTGGCTCCGCCAGGTCCTCGCACTGGCCCGGCTCGACCTGCGCAAGTCGCTGTTCGGACGCCGGGCCCTGCTGGTCTACGCCTTCGCGGCCCTGCCGGTCTTCGTCGTCATGGTGTTGGGGGTGGTCAAGCGACCCGGTGGCGACCCGCTCTTCGGCACCATCGGCGACGCCCACAACGCCTACGCGATGATCTTCCAGACCCTGGTGCTGCGGGGGGTGGTGTTCTTCGGCTGCGTCGGCATCTTCACCAACCTGTTCCGCGGCGAGGTGCTCGACCGCAGCCTGCACTACCTGCTGCTGTCGCCGCTTCGCCGCGAGGTCCTGGTGCTCGGCAAGTACGTGGCCGGCTGGACGATCACCGCGACCCTGTTCGTCTCGACCACCGTGATCAGCTTCGTGCTGCTCTACCTCCCCTTCGGCGTCAGCAGGACGATGGAGGACCTCACCGGCGGTCCGGGCGGAGCGCAGCTCTTCGCCTACGTGTCGGTGGTGCTGCTGGCCTGCCTCGGCTACGGCTCGGTGTTCCTGATCCTCGGACTGGTGTTCCGTAACCCGATCCTGCCGGCGTTCATCGTCCTGGGGTGGGAGGCGCTGCACTTCCTGCTGCCGCCGATGCTCAAGAAGATCAGCGTCATCCACTACCTCAAGAGCCTGATCCCGCTGCCGATGTCGGAGGGGCCGTTCGCGGTCGTTGCCGAGCCGCCGGCGGTGTGGGTCTCGGTGCTCGGGTTGCTGCTGCTCACCGCCGCCGTGCTGGTGGCTTCGAGCTTCTTCGTGCGACGCTTCGAAGTCCGCTACGGCGAGGACTGATCGCGCCGCCAGCGACCGTCGCGGTCTGCCCGGCGCGTAGGTGTCGGCCCGCTCGTCCGTGCGGAGGGCCGCGGTTCGGAATGCGTCGTCGGCGCCCTCGTCGGGCGGCCGGCGGCGCTACAGTTGCGTCCGGCGCTGTCGCACGGCCAGCCGATGCTGCGCCATCCTGGACCGGTGTGGAGGACGCAGCGATGGGCAGTGCCGCAAGTGACGAAGAAGAGACGCCTGGGCACGAGGCCTCCGGCCCGGCGGCCTCGGCACCCGGGGTCTCCAGCTCCGAGGCAGCGACGTCGTCGGGACAAACCTCCGGCGGGGGCGCGGGTCTGCTCGGCGCCTGGTCGCGGGTCGATCCGGTGAGTCGGCTCGGTGCGGCGGTGGGTGGCCTCTTCCTGCTCGCCTGCCTGTACACGGTGCACATCGCCCGCTCCTTCCTGCTGCCCTTCGTCCTCGCCATCCTGTTCAGCCTGCTGCTCGAGCCGCTGGTGCGCCGTGGCGCACGGCTGCTGCCGCGAGCTCTGGCGGCCGCCCTCGTACTGCTGCTGGTCCTCGCAGGACTGGCTTTGGCGGGATGGCGGATCCAGGGCCCGGCCGCAGAGATGATCGACGACATGCCGCGGCGCATGCGGGCGGTCGAGCGTCAGCTGCGCGGGGTGAAGAACCCGCTGCAGCCGGTGACCGAAGCGACCGAGAAGGTCGAGGAGATGGCCAACCAGCTCGGAGAGGGATCGCAGCGGCGACCTCAGGAGGTGGTCACGGTGCAGGCGGAGCCGACGCTGAGCGAGAGCGTGGTGCGCGGCATGCGCAGCCTCCTGTTCGGCGCCGCGGTGCTGATCGCCCTGCTCTTCTTCCTCCTCGCCTCGGAGAATCGGCTGCTCGCCAAGCTGCTGCGTCTGGCGCCGCAGCTCGAGGACCGCGACGAGGCGACGCTGGTGGCGTCCCGCATCGAGAGGGACCTCGCCCGCTACCTGCTGACCATCACGGCGATCAACCTGGGGCTGGGGGTCGCGGTCGGCGTGGCGATGGCGCTGCTCGGCGTGCCCAGCCCGGTGCTGTGGGGGGTGCTGGCGGCGATCGCCAACTACATCCCCTACCTGGGCGCGCTGACAGTCATCGGGCTGCTGGTGCTGAGCAACGCGGCGGCGGGTGGCGACCTGTGGACCACGATGGTCGCGCCGGCCGCGATCTACGCCGGCCTCACCGCCTTCGAGGGCACCTTCCTGACCCCACTCGCGCTGGGGTCGAGGCTCAAGCTCAATCCGGTGGCGATCTTCGTGGGACTGCTGTTCTGGGGCTGGCTGTGGGGCATCGTGGGGGTGCTGCTGGCGGTTCCGCTGCTGGTCGCGACCAAGATCATCTGCGACCACGTCGCGCCGCAGGGACCGGTGGCCGACCTGCTCTCCTAGAGAGCCCGCGCATGTCGAGAAACCCGCGTCGGCGAGGAAGACGCGGCTGCTGTCTCGGGGCGGACATCCAGTGCCACGACGACCGGCAGCGGTCTTGCTGAGAGACTCGGTGCAGAGGTCGCCAGGGCTGCCCCGTCGGTGCCCGGGAGGCGATCCGGAGGCGACCTTCGGCACGAGTCCCGAAAAGGCGATAGAAGCAGTCATGGCACGAGAAAACCCGGCCGGGCCGGAGCAGAGCGGCGGAGAGCGGGCCGGTAGAGCCGGCGCGGCGGGCTCCGCCGAGGCGGGCGGGCAGGGCAGCGCGCACGATCGTGGATCCGACGGCGGCCTGGCTTTCGCGGCACGATCTACCTGCGATCCGGTGCTTCCTGCGCTCGCGGCCACCACCGGTTCGCCGGTGCTCAGCGGTAATCGCGTCGAGCTGCTGCGCAACGGTGAGCGCTACTTCCCGCGCATGCTCGAAGCGATCGCCTCGGCGCAGGAGTCGGTCGACCTGCTGACCTACGTCTGGTGGACCGGTGCGATCACCGACCGCTTCACCGAGGCGCTGGTCGATGCGGCGGGCAGGGGCGTCAGGGTGCGGGTGCTGGTCGACGGCTACGGGGGGCTCGAGATGGACGCCGAGCAGAGCCGGGCGCTGCTCGGAGGTGGTTGCGACGTGGCGATCTTCCGGCCGCCGTCGCTGCTGCAGCCGCAGCGCAGCAACCACCGCACCCACCGCAAGGTGATGGTGGTGGACGGCGAGCTGGCGTTCACCGGCGGCGCCGGGATCGCTGCCGAGTGGGACGGTGACGGCGACTCGCCCGGGAGCTGGCGCGACGACCAGTTCGAGGTGCATGGGCCCCTCGTCGCCTGGCTCGAGGGCGCCTTTCTCGACAACTGGGTGACGGCGACCGGCCGGCCTCTCACCGACCGGCATCCCGTGCCGCGTCAGCTCGAGGCGGAGGGAGACACCGTGGTGGTGCCGCTCTTCTCCTCCGCCGGCGCTCGGCCGACGGTCGTCGAGAGGGCCTTCGTCACCCTGTTCTCGCGCGCCGAGGAGAGGATCGACGTCGTCACTCCCTACTTCGGTCCGAGCCCGGAGACCCTCGAGGCGTTGTGCAGGGCGTCCGAGGAGGGGGTTCGTGTGCGGCTGCTGGTGCCCGGCGAGCATACCGACTCGAAGATGGCGAGCTGGCTCTGCGAGGCACTGCAGCCGCGACTGCTCGGTGCCGGGATCGAGGTCTGGGAGTTCCAGCCCACCCTCAACCACTGCAAGACCCTCCTGGTCGACGACCAGGTGGCGATGATCGGCTCGGCGAACCTCGACTGCCGCTCGTTGCACCTCAACGACGAGCTGAACCTGGTGGTGTGCGGCCAAGAGCTGCTCGCGGCGCTGCGGGACTCCGTCGAGCAGGACTTCGCGCGCTCGCGGCGTATCGAACGCTCCGAGGTCGAGGGCCGTTCGCTGCTCCGCGACCTGAGAAACCGCGCGCTGCTCCTGCTGCGCTCACAACTCTGAGAGGCCCTCGGGGAAGGAGGATTCGGATGGCGGCACGATCAGGGAGAATGGGCGGCTCGCGCTCCGCAGGCTCGTTTCGTTTCCTCGAGCTCGCCGCCCGCTGCGGCTACACCGCCAAGGGCTTCGTCTACGTGCTGGTGGGCGGCCTCTCGGCGTGGGCCGCCTTGGGCGATCGGGCCCGCTCGGCGGGGACGCGCGAGGCGCTGCAGCACCTGCTGGTGCAGCCTTTCGGTCGCTGGCTGCTCGGCGTCATCGCTCTCGGGCTCGCTGCCTACGTGGTGTGGCGATCGATCCAGGCGGTGCTCGACCCGGAGCTCTCGTCGGGCGAGAAGAGTCTCTTCTCGAGGCTCTACGCGGCGATCAGCGCCGTCGCCTACGCCCTGCTCACGGCCTACTCCGCACGCATGGCCTGGACGGCTCGTTCGCAGTCCGACGAGTCGACGAATCGCTGGATGAGCTTCGTGCCGGACGGCTGGACCGACTTCGTCCTGCTGTCCGTGGCGGTCGGCTTCCTGGTCGCCGCGCTGCGCAGCGGCTGGGTGGCCGTCCGCGCCAGCTACCGCAAGAGACTCGATCTCGGGGGAGTCGCGGCGCCGACGAGGCGTTGGCTCGACCGCATCGCCCGCTCGGGGCTGCTGGCACGTTCGGCTGTCTTCGCGATCCTCGGCTTCACCTTCCTGCAGGCGGCGGGCAGCTCGTCCACGCCGAGCACAACGGACACCGGCGACGCTCTGCAGCAGTCGGCCAGCCTCGGCGGACCGCTGGCGCTCGGGGCGTTGTCGCTCGGCATGCTGGCCTACGGCCTGTACCAGTGGATCAAGGCTCGCTACCGCCGCATCGAGCTCTGAGCCCGGATCCTGGTCGCGTCTCGTGCCCGGCCGCTCGAGGCGCGGCCGTTCCCGGCTGCTCCAGGTAGACGGCCCACCGGACGCGTGCTTTGGGCTCAGCACGCCTCGGCCGCCGCCGTTCGGCGCTGCAGTGTCGCAGCCGACGGTGAGGGTGCGGCTCGGGCGCCAGCGAAGCCGCCGGCCCGTCGGAAGACGTCCGTGCCGGCTGAGCGGGTGTGTCCTACGTGCCGACGGAGACCGGCGGCGAGGTGCAGGGTCCGATCGCTGACGCTCGGCGCAGAAGAGGGCGGATAGGAGCGATTTAAGAGAATTTCTAGATTTCTCTCATCGAACAACCGATGAGGAACTCGAGATGTTCTCCGCCGCCACCCTGACCCTGGCCCTCGCTCTCGGAACCACGCAGCTCTTCACCGTCGGCGTCGCCGGCGACCTCGATCGCGCCCTGGCGAGCCGCTCCGGCGACGTCGGGATGGACCTCTCGATCACGGCCGAGGCGCCAGCGCAGCATTGGGTCGTCGAGCGGGTCTCCCAGCTCTCGGCGCGCGAGCGCGTCGAGCTCTACATCGGGCGGCCGCGGCTGCGGGACGCTCGCAAGATGCCGAACCTGGCGACCCGGGTGCGCGACTTCTACGCCGACCCGGCGGTGCGCGGGTTCGACGCCATGCGCGCGGAGTGGTTCGCCGGTTTCCAAGGGGTGGTGTTCACCACCCCGCGCGAGCTCGTCCAGTTGCAGGTGATGGTGGCGCGTAATCTCTTCTTCCAGGACAGGCCGGTCGACGCCGGAACGGTGCGGGCCGAGATCGAGCGCATCCGCCGGGTGCGCGCCGAGCTGGCCGGGCTCGAGCTGTTCGCCGAGCGCAACGTCGTCTTCGCGGCCAGCTACGACACCCAGCGCGGCAGCGGTCGCGAGGTCTTCGGCCGCGGCGTGTCGCGTGGTCGGGTAGAGCGACAGGCCGGAACCTTCCAGTTCCTGCAGCCGGACGCCCCTGGCGCCGAGCGGCGCACCGCCATGGCCCAGCTCCAGAGCAGCCTCAGCGCCGCAGCTCCCACCACCTTCTTCTTCGAGGGGCACGGGCGTGAGACCGCCCTCCAGTTCGCCGGCAAGCTGACCTCGGCCGAGCTCGCCGAGCTGCTCGCCGCGAACGACGAGCAGCGCATCGTCATCTCGGCGTCGTGCCAGGGTCACGGATTCGCGCGCCGGGTGCTCGACGAGCTGCGGCGCAAGGCGCCCGCCCAGCGGCTGCCGGTGATCGTGGTGCCCGAGGAGTACGGCCAGGACTTCGTGACCGACGCCTTCAACGACGACTTCAAGCGCGTCGAGCTCGGTCTGGCGACCGGCGAGTCGACCCTCGGCAAGCTGATGGAGCGGGCCAACATCGCGACCAGCGTCTACGTGCCCGACGAGCAGAACCGGCCGATGCAGATCCTTTGAGGGAAGAGGGCGGCGCAGGGGTTGGGGGTCAGGGGTTAGGGGTTGGGGATTGGGGGTTGGGGATTGGGGATTGGGGAAGAGGGAATGATGGTCGTGGCAGGAGACCGGAGGCAGGGGACGGGAGCGACAGGGGGGAAGCGACTGCAGGAGAAAGGAGGGAAGGCGGAAGAGGCGATGGCGGCAGAGATGCCGGAACTCGGGCCGAGGATGATCTGCTATCTCCTTCCCCGACCCCTGACCCCTGACCCCTGACCCCTGACCCCTGACCCCTGACCCCTGACCCCTGACCTACAGCCCCTGCTCGCGCAACCATCCGTCGACCGCGGCGACGAACTCGTCGGGTCGTTGCAGCTGCAGGAAGTGGTTCGTGTCGGGCCAGACGATCCAGGTGGCGTCGGCGGCGATCTCGGCGACGCGGGTGCGGTAGGTCTCGTCCCAGGTCGGCTGCTCGGCGAGCACCAGGAGCAGCGGCACCGTGACGGGCTGGTTGCCCCAGTGGCTCGCATCCGCCGCCGACTCGACGCTCTCGACCAGGGCGCGGCGGTCCACCGAGGCGGTCATCTCCACCAGGGCGGCCGTCGTCTCTTCGTCGAAGGCCTGGCCCGCCATGCCCCGCACCATCCCCTCCACGGTGGCGGCGGCGTCTTCGCCCCGCAGCTTCTCGAGCATCGGCTCGACCATGTCGCGCGTTGCCACCGGCACCACCGCGCCGTCGACCGCCACCACGGCCGCCACCCTCTCGGCGGCGCGGTGCAGCACCTGCATCGCGACCGGCGTGCCGTTCGAGTGGCCGACGAGGATGGCTCGTTCCACCTCTTCCGCCTCGAGCACCGACACGACTGCCGAGGCGAGCTCCGCGAGCGAGTAGGGAACGTCTTCAGGCAGTGGGCTCGAGGCACCGTGTCCCGGCAGATCGATCACCAGCATGCGGCGTTCGGCGAGAAGCGTGGTCGCGCGCTCTTCGTCGAGCAGGCCCTCCCATGCGAGGCGGGTGCTCGCCCAGCCGTGGATCAGCACCAGGGTGGGCGCCGAGCCGGTTGCGCCCAGGTCGCGCAGCGCCAGGTAGGCGACCTGGCCGCCGCGGTGGTCGGTCCGGCGCTCTTCCGAGAGGGGCGCACCAGGTGCGTCTCGCAGCTCCTGCGACGGCGGATGCCGGTTCAGCCCCGGATCGCAGCCCGTCCCGGCCAGGGTTCCGATCAGGGTCGCGAGGAGGACGAGGGCCGGGCGGCCCGAGCTCCCCAGGCCCGGTAGCCGCCACGGTCGAGTGGCTCCACGGTTCGCCGCTGGGCGGCCCCAGGCCGAGGTGCACACGCTCGCCTCACACCCCTTCGCCCGCCGCCTCGGCGCGGGCGAGGCGGTTCTCTTCCTCGTCGACGACCGAGCGGCTGGAGAGGAAGAGGAAGGCGATGGCGAGGCCGTAGGCGAGCAGCGAGGCCAGCAGCGCGCTGGCGAGAGCATCGCCGCTGCCCCGTCCCGACACCGACAGGCGATCGCTGATCTGTCCGATCGTGTAGGGGCCGAGCGCCAGACCGATGAAGGTCACCGCGAGGATGTAGAAGGCCGAGGCGCTGGCGCGCATGCGCGGCATCACCAGCTCGTTGGAGAGGGCGACGGCCGAGCCGATCCACATCGGCGACAGGAGCTGGAAGAAGAAGTTGGCGACGTAGGCCGTGTTGACGCTCTCTGCGGTGACCAGCAGGTAACCGGACGGGATCGACAGCAGAGCGGTGACGATGCCCATCCAGGGCCGGGCCTTGGGGTGCCGTTGGCGCAGCAGGTCGGAGAAGATGCCGCCGAGCGAGACTCCTAGCCAGCCGCCGATCGCGGCGGAGAGCCCCAGGATGGTGCCGGCCTGGCTCGCCGAGACCCCGTGCACCCGCTGGAAGTACGGCGGTGCCCAGAAGCCGATGCCGTAGCCGACGAAGGCCAGCCAGGCGAAGCCGACCATCCCGTAGACGATGGCGCGGCTCTTGTAGATCATGGTGAAGGCCGGCCGGTCGGTGTAGGCGAGGCCCTGCAGCCAGGAGAAGAACGAGTACAGCCCGATGGCCAGGGCGATCCACTGCGCCGGAGTGCCGAGCAGCACGATCAGGCCCCAGGCGCCGAGCGCGCAGGCGCCGCCGATCGCCAGGTTGCGCACCACCGCGGCCGAGCCGCCGAGGCGCACCAGGTTGATCAGGGCGAAGCCCGGCAACACCGCCGCCATCTCCTTGAGCAGGAAGGGCACCGGGCTGACCGGCGGCGTCTTCTTGTTGACGATGCCCTCACTGGCGCCACGCACCGGCTCACGCAGCGTCCAGACCCAGAGTGACATCAGCAGGCCCGGGATGCCGACGGCGAAGAACGCCGCCTGCCAGCCCACCAGGCCGAACGGCGCCTGGGCGCGATCCGGGAAGCTCTCGTTCCAGTTGTCGACGATCAGGCCGCCGAGGAAGATGCCGATGCCCGAACCGATGTAGACGCCGCTCGAGTAGATCGACACCGCCGTGGCGCGCAGTCGCGGCGGGAAGTAGTCGCCCAGCATCGAGAACGCGGCCGGGGAGGCGCTCGACTCGCCGATGCCGACGCCGATGCGGTAGGCGGCGAGCGAGCCGAAGCTGCCGGCGGTGCCCGACAGAGCGGTCATCGCGCTCCAGAAGAAGAGTCCGATCGAGATCAGGCTCTTGCGCACCCAGACGTCGGCCAGTCGACCGAGAGGGATGCCGAAGATGGCGTAGAAGACCGCGAAGGCGGTGCCGTAGAGGAAGCCGATGCTGGCGTCGGTGAGCCCCAGGTCGGCCTTCAGGTCCTCGGCCAGGATCGAGAGGATCTGGCGGTCGATGAAGTTGAAGACGTAGACCAGGACCAGGACGGCGAGGACGTAGTTCGCGTAGGCGCGGCTCGGCTTCGCCGGAGCCTGGGGGGTTTCGATCTGGGCTTCGCTCACGGCGGACCTCTCTTGGCCTCGGAGTGGATCGGAGTGGATGGGCGCAGACCAGACGCCGCAGTGCGTTCGCGCTGCGCCTTGCGCCCGAAGCCACGCTTACGGGGCGTGTGCTCGTCGATGGGGGTGGAGGGGCCGGACGAGTCTGCCACAATCGGATCGAACCTTTGGTGCGCGGCGGAACGAAGCGGGCTCGGGTCGGATCGCAGCCGACCGCTGAGCAGTGCTCGGAAGAGGCGCCCGACGCCGGCCTGCGCAGCGGATGTCGACGGAGCACCAGGACGGGAGCCCGGATGAAGTTGTCGATCAGCGAAGAAGCCGTCGACGTGCTGTGGCGCGAGGCGCGGACCCAGAACGAGTGGCGCCCCGACGTCGAGGTCTCCGAGGATCAGCTGCGGGCGATCCACGAGCTGATGAAGTGGGGTCCGACCAGCGGCAACGGCTGGCCTCTGCGGGTGCTCTACGTACGCAGTGCGGCGGAGAAGGAGAGGCTGGCGGAGACGGCGATGGACTCGAACGCCGCCAAGATCCGACAGGCCCCGGTGACCGCCGTGTTGGCGCACGACCTGCGCTTCTTCGACCGCATGGACGTGCTCTTCCCGCACGATCCGGATCTGGCCGAGTTCTTCGCCGACAACGAGGAGATCGCCCGCACCACGGCCTTCCGCAACGGCACCATCCAGGTCGGCTACTTCATCCTCGCCGCACGCGCCGTCGGCCTCGACTGCGGGCCGATGTCGGGCTTCTCGAACGACGCGGTCGACGAGCTCTACTTCGCCGGCACCTCGTGGCGCTCCAACGTGCTCTGCTCGCTCGGCAAGGGCGATCCCGAGGGGCTTTTCCCTCGCCATCCGCGGCCGGGCTTCGACGAGGTGAGCCGCATCGTGTGATCTCGACCGTGCGATTGCGACCGCGGCCCGGAGCCGCGGTTGTCAGGCGAAGGGCGGAGGGAGGTCGTTGACCGTGAAGCCGGCGGTAGATCAGCGGCGGCCGCAGGACGACGCGATCGATCTGTCGCTGCGCACCTATCTGCGGCACTTCGTGCACGACTTCCTGGGGCTGCGCGGGCGCCTCTGGCGCAGTCTGCGGACGCTGCTGCTGGAGCCCGGCGTTCTGGAGCAGGCCGCGCTGCAGCCCGGCGAGCTCGAGCGCCACCGGCTGATCCACCCGGCACGCCTCTATCTGCTGGTGAATCTCCTGTTCTTCGTACTCGTTCCGTGGTTCAACACCGACATCGGCACCATCTGGTCGATGGACGGCGAAGCGCTCGCCACCCTGCATCCCGCCTATCCGGCCCTGGTGGAGGGGCAGGCGGCGGAGCTCGGCCTCGATCGCGCGACGTACATGCTGCTCTTCGACCAGCGCACGGGATCGAGCCAGGGCGCCTTCGTGGTGGTGATGCTGCCGCTCTTCGCGCTGCTGCTGTGGCTGATGCTCCGGACGCGTCGACGCTTCTTCGTCGAGCACCTGCTGCTGGCGACGACCGCCTTCACGGTGTTCCTGCTGCTGCTGATGGTTCTCGGCGTGGTCGGGAGGTTGGCGATCGCGATCGGGGGCGGCAGCGGTGCAGTCGGGACCGCGATGGCCGTCGCGCTCGCGGTGTGGACGTTGGCGCTGTGCCTGTGGCTCCACCGCGCGCTGCGCCGCTACTACCGCCTCGCTCGCTGGTCCGCATCGCTGGTCGCAGGGCCTGTGTTCATCGCTTTTCTGGCGCCGCTCTTCGTCTACATGCACGTGCTCTTCTGGACCGCCTGGCTGGCGCTCGCGGCCTGATCGGCGCCTGTCCGGCACGGCTCACGCCCCCGGCAGCCGGTGCAGTCGGGGCCGCAGTTGCGCCCTCGAGGCCGCCGGGAAGGGCCGTGAGCTGGTCAGCACGACGACGTTCTCCCAGTCGCGGAAGCGGCGCACGAGGCGGTGACGGAAGCGTTTGGCGAGGTCGCGGGTCTGCTCCTCCACCGGACCGTCTTCGGGCAGCAGGTTGCGCACCACGATGCCCCTCGGTTGCAGCCACGGCGCCACCCACTCGGCGCTCTCGTTCATTCCTGACGGCCGCACCGGTTCATCGCCACGCATCTCGAAGCAGTCGTCGATCACCAGGTCGAAGCGATCGTCGTCCTGGGGAGGGCGAACGCGCTGCAGGAAGTCGCGGGCCGACAGACGGTGCAGCTCCACTCCGGCCAGGTCTTCCGCTGCCGAGCTCCGTCGCACCAGGTCCACGTCCGGTTCGACGCCGGTGATGCGCGCAGCGGGTCGGCGCTTTCGCACGATCCGCGCCATCGCCCCGAGCCCGAAGCCCAGGATCAAGACCCGCGGCGCGACCGCGTCGACCAGGCGGACGGTGTTGGCGACGACTTCGAACGGCGCCGGCACGTCGCCGTTCCAAGAGGGACCGAAGCTGAAGACGAGGTCGTCGTGCCCGACGAAGTCTCTGGTGCTCGGCCCGTTCGCCTCGGGCACTGGCGGGGAGGTGCTGGAATGGGGTCTCGCTGACATCCGGGTGATCGTCGTGAGCCGTGGGACAACCCACGGGGAGTATCTGAGGATCGCGGCGCAGGCCGACTTGCAGATGGTAGGCGAGAAGGCGTCGGACGGAGCGCTGGCGAACCGCCTCAGGGGTCGCCAGGCGATCAAGGCTCGGTCTGCTGCAGCGCATCGCGGGGCGAGATCTTCAGAGCTCGGCGGGCCGGCCCCCAGCTCGCCAATGCCGCAGCCATCGACAGGATCGCCATGACCAGCCCGGTGGTGGACGTCAGGCCGTCCGTCGGTAGATCGAGGGCGCGACGGCTGAGGTCTGCGACACTCACCAGGGCGACTCCGGTCAGGCCGAGGCCGCAGCCCAGGACGAGGCGAGAACCGGTGCCACGCATCACGTCCCACAGGACGTTGGCACGTGAGGCACCGAGGGCCACCCGGACACCGATCTCCCGCCTGCGCCGCACGACATCGAAACACACCATCGCGTACAGGCTGGCGGAGGAGAGACCGAGCACCAACAGGCCCATGGCGACGAGCACGGAGGAGAGTCCGGCGAGCAGGACCTGCTCGTCGCGTCCGACCTCGGTCAGCGGTCGCACGTCGCTGACCTGAAGCCGAGGATCGACCTGAGTGACGACGGTCCACAGCGGCACAGCCCACTCCTCCGCTGACGAGCTGGTCCGCACCACGAGGCCGGCGGGCCATGCGGCGCCCCGCATGGGAAGCAGCACGGCAGCGCCGTCGTCGATCCGGTCGCGACCCAGGCCGTCGTCCGGGATCACGCCGACGATCTCGAACCACTCGTTCGGATCGGCGCTGGCCTCCACTGTCCCGACAGGCCCGATCTTCTCTCCCAGGGGCGACCTGCCGCGCAGGTAGCGATCCCCGAAGGTCGTGGTGACCAGCGCGACCGGGGGCGCCCCCGGTCTCTGGTCATCGGAGTCGAAGAGACGCCCGACGACCGGACGGATCGCGAGGGACTCGAGGAAACCAGCCGAGACGTGGTTGGTCGCCGCTGTCAGCGCGATGTCGTCGTCGCCGGTCACGGCGAGATGGAAGCGCTGCTCGGCGATCCTGACCTTAGGCAGTCTCCGCGCCGCGCCGGCAGCCTCGATTCCCGGCCCCTGTCGGAGCCGATCCAGAACCTCGAGCAGATCCCGGCCAGCCCTGTCGCTCTCTCCTCCCGTGTCTTCCGCCGTTGGTCCGGCATGGGGACTCGAGACACGCGCAGTCAGGATCCGCTCCTCCGGCACGGGCAGGGACACCGCGGCCTGGCTCGCCAGACCCCTGGCGACGACCAGTGCCGCCGTGAGCAGCAGTACCGACGCCGCGATCTCGAGGACCATCAGCGTCGAACCGAGACGGCCGAGGCGAGGCGCCGAGCCGTTCCACCACGTCCTCTCGTCGGATTGCGCCGTGGCTCTGAGCGCCGGCACGACGCCACCGAGAGCACAGGCGAGCAGGGTGGCGCCCACCGTGAACAGGACGGTCCGCCAGTCGAGATCGAAATCGACCCAGAAGGGTACCGCCTCGAGGCTGGTGGAGAGGTGGCGCACCGCCACCTGCGACAGACCCACCGCGGTCACTGCGGCAACCAGCCCCGCCAGCAGGGACTCGAGGCTGAGCTGTGCGACCAGGCGGGTACGTGGGGCGCCGAGCGTGGCGCGAACCGAGAGCTCCCGCATCCGGGCGGAGGTGCGGGTCAGGGTGAGATTGGCGAGGCTGGCTGCAACGACGGCGAGCAGGGTCAGCAGGACGATCACGACGACCACCGCAGCACGGCGCTCCTGCGGCGCTCCCTGCGTGTAGGGCGTCACTGTCACTCGTAGGCCGTCCAGCTCTGGGTTCTCCGTTCGAGCCAGCTCGGAGAGGGTCTGCAGCCGCGCAGTGGCCGTCTCTGCTGAGACGCCGGCTCGCAGGATGCCGAAGTGTTCGAGGCCGGGCTTGGGCTCGCCGTTCGAGCCGCCCAGATTGCGGTCGTCGAGTGGGAGCCAGAGCTCGGGGGAGCTCGGAAAGCCGGCTTCGTCCGGCAGCACGCCGACGACGGACCGCGACTCTCCTCCGATGTCGACCCTCCGGCCGACGACCGCGCGGTCGGCTCCGAAGCTTCGGCGCCAAAGGCTCTCCCGGATCACGACGACCGGATCGCTGCCCACAGACCCATCTTCCCGAACCAGGTTGCGGCCGAGTAGAGGGCGGTAGGGGAGGTGCTCGAAGACACCTGCGGTGATCCAGTTGCCGCGCACCGCTTCGAGTGTCCCCGACGGGTGGAGGACGCTGACCACGTCGGTGTCCTCGGCGCCGAAGAAGAGGAAGCTGTCGGCGGCAGAGAAGAGGCCGTGTCTCTCCAGGTCGAGTCGCGCGTACCGCATGCTGGGGATGGCGTGGAGATCGAGACGCACGAAGCGAGCACCGTCGTCGAACGGCAGGCTGGAGAAGAAGGTGCCGGACAGCATGGTGAACCCGGTGACCGCCACCGTCAGGCCGAGGGTCAGGGCGGCTGCTGAGATGCCCGCCATCAGGGCGTTGCGGCGCATCAGGCGGAGACCGTGACGCACGTCGCTCGCCGAGATCGTCGGCCACGCCCAGATGGACCAGTCTCTGTCTCGAAGTCGGTAGACGAGGAAGGCGAGCGCCAGCAGCGTCGCCTCTGCTGACGTCGCCCACCAGGCCGCGGTCGAAGTGAGACGGTTCCGGCGATCCGCGTGCACCTCGACCAGATCTCCCACCACGTCCTCGCGGCGCTCGGACGGCACCGCCAGGCCGAGCAGGACGCGAGCCGGGCCCGGCAGTGGGTGCGGTGCTCCCGGCTGCATCACCGAGCCTCCAACTGACGACGATCGAGCCGGAGCCAGAGCCGACTGAGTGCGGTTCTGGTCCGCTCCAGTGCGGCGATCCCGGCAGGCTGGACCTGCACGAGGCGTCTGGCCTTGCCACCTCGCTGAGGCAGCGGCTCGCCCAGATACGACGCGACGAGTCCCTTCTTCTCGAGACGCTGCAAGGTGACGTAGATCGTCGCCCGATGGATCCGCCGACCGGTCTGCTCGTGGATCTCGCGCGCGATCGAGACGGCATAGGCGTCGTCCCCGAGACTCGCCGCGGCGAGCAGCACGTACAACTCCAACTCTCCCAGCTTGTCCTGCATCCGTTGGCTCCGTTCGTCGACCAGCACACCGCGCGTCTCGGGCGGTTTTGGTGGCTTTGTCACGGAAATACGCTGGGACGCGGCGCCGGATTACGGTTCGTGGCCGGATCTGGGGCCAGGTCGACCCGACGTCCGCTGCCGATCGCCCGGGGGCGACGGAGAGGAAGTCCGTGGCTGAGCGGCCAGAGAGCGGCGAGCCCGGCTCTGGAGGGAGTCGTCAGGTCCGGTCGAGATCCTGGCGTCGCAGGGAACCTGCGCGTTCCGACGACGCGTCGCCCGTGTTCACGGTGCCGGCCGGCTCGAACAGCAGCACGTGGGCTTCCGTCGGCGCGACCGGTTTGTGCTCGACGCCCCGGGGAACCACGAAGGCGTCGCCCGCGGCGAGTGGGACGACGCGATCTCGCAGGTGCATCTCGAGCTCCCCCCGCAGCACCAGGAACAGCTCATCCGCGTCGGCGTGGGAGTGCCATACGAACTCGCCACGCAGCTTCACCAGTCGAACCTCCTGCCCGTTGAGCTCGGCGACGATGCGCGGGTTCCAGGCATCGTCGAACGACGCGAGCTTCTCGGCGAGGTCGATCCGCTCGAGGGCACCATGTAGGCGTGATGGCATCGCTTGGCTGACCCTCTTCTCCGAATCGACTTGCTTCGGGTCTTCGATCAGATCGAGATGCAGATCTTGCCGAAGTGCTTCTGCGACTCCTGGTGGCGGAACGCGTCGGCGAGCTCCGCGAGAGGGAAGGTGCTGTCGATGACCGGTTCGATCCGATTCTGTTCCAGCGCCTCGACCATCTCGAGCTGGTGGGCGCGGCTGCCCACGGTGATGCCGGAGACGACCCCGTTCTTGGTGAACAGCTTGGCGGTGGGGACCTCGCCGGACATGCCGGCGAGCACCCCGATCAGGGAGATGTGGCCGCCGATGCGGATCGCCTCGATCGACTGCGGCAGCGTGCCGGCGCCGCCGATCTCCACCACCACGTCGACGCCGCGTCCGCCGGTGAGCTCCAGCGCGCGCTTTCCCCACTGCGGCACCTCACGGTAGTTGATCAGCTCGTCGGCGCCGAGCTCTTTCAGGCGCTCGAGCTTCTGGTTCGACGACGAGGTCGAGAGCACGCGGCAGCCGGCCGCTTTCGCCAGCTGCAGAGCGAAGATCGAGACACCGCCGGTCCCCTGGGTGAGCACGACGTCTCCCGGCTTGATCCGCGCCTCGACCATCAGCGCCCGCCACGCGGTGAGCGCGGCGCAGGGCAGGGTCGCCGCCTGTTCGAAGCTGTAGCCCTGCGGCGCCCGGGTGAAGGCGGTGGCGGGCGCGGTGACCTGCTCGGTCGCGAAGCCGTCGACATGATCGCCTGGCACGCCGACCAGCTTGCGCAGCTCGGGGCGGCCGTCGAGCCAGTTGGGGAAGAAGCAGCTGATCACCCGGTCGCCGACGGCGAAGCCGTCCACCCCGTCGCCGACCGCCTCGATCTCGCCGGCGCCGTCCGACATCGGGATGCGTCCCTCGCCGCTGGGGATGCGGCCGGTGACCACGGCGTAGTCGTGGAAGTTGAGCGAGCTGGCGCGCACCCGTACCCGGATCTCACCGGGATCGGGCTCGCGGATCGGCGCCTCGGCGGCCGCCAGGAGGTCGAGACCCCCTGGCCGTGCCAGTTTCATCGCGAGCATCGCGCACCTCTGGTGTTCGCCGGGTCCGCAACGACACGGGCAGCCCGGCCGTTGCCGGCTGCGTCCGGCCCGCCGATTGTTCCACAGGGATCGTGGCGGTCCGCAGTCCCGCGGTGCGCGCGCCGCGGTTCTAGAAGGACAGCGAGAAGACCACTCCGCCGTGGAGATCGACCGGCTGGTCGGGCAGGACGTCGTCGTCGAGCGAGTCGGTGTAGGCGACGAAGCCGCCCGCCGACCAGCTCTCCGCCGAGTAGGTCAGGCTGGCGCTGACCTCGCCGTTGAAGAAGCCGGCGTCGATGCCGCCGGCGACGGCGGCGAAGTCCTCACCGGCGTAGCCGACCAGCAGTCCGAGGCCGTAGCTCCAAGGCGTGCCTTCGACCTCGTTCTCCCAGCCGACGTCGAAGGTGGCGTAGAAGTCGTCGATCTCGTCGAAGTCGTAGTACACGGTCACCGACGGCGACAGCGGAACCTCGAAGCCGAGCGAGAAGTAGACCTCGCGGGTGCCGGCACCGACGCCGTTCGGGAAGAGGTACTCGATCAGTCCCACCTCGGCGCTCACCGCCTCACCTCCCCATCCGTAGGACAGTGTCAGGTCGATCTCCTGGAAGTCGCCGCCGAGCCCGTTGACGTCGTCGATGTCGAGGTTGCCCCAGGCGTTGAAGCTGAAACCGCTCTCGTGCGAGGTGGTCACGGAGGGCTGGAAGACCGCTCCGTCGGTGAAGGTGATCCCGCGCCAGACGTACGCCGAGTCGAGCGCCAGGTCGTACGAGACCTCGACGGCGGTGGCGGGCGTGGCGGCGGCGAGGAGCGCCAGGGCGCCGAGCAGGCAGGTCGGGAGGGAAGGGCGGGCGGCGCCGCGCCAGCGGACCTGCTGTGCGCGGCGCCGTGGGTGATGGGAAGGAGAGGTCGGTGGGATGTCGGGGTCGGCCGCAGTGGGAAGGGAGTCGAACATGCGCAGAGGCTCCTTGTGGGGTTTCCTTGGGTCACCCCATGGGTTGCACGGAGTCCGTTGAGGACGCTGAGGGAACCAGCGAACCCGCGGGTGGGGAGTTCGCGCTGCGCGGTCGACCGGGCGAGCAGCGGTTCCTGGCGCAATCGATGTGCCATGCCCTCTGGCGTCACCGCGAGGGTTGGCATCCGGCGTCGCAAGACGCTGAGTCACCGACGTTTGCCGCGGCGCCGGCGGCCCGTGCAGGCGACATCCGCGCTGCGACGAGAATGTCGATCGAGCGCCTCGGCGGGACATTCGCGTCGCGCGGCTAGGCCGCCTGCCCGGCGCGATGACGGTTCGAGATGCCCGGTGGGTGTCGCTACAGTTGTCGCTCACCGAGAGGCGGCGTGGCGGCGGAGGCCGGAGCTCGGAGGAGGTGGGACGATGCAGCGCGCGACGACGACACGGAAACCGGCGACGGTGGTGGAGCAGACCGCGATCCGAAATCGGCGGCGACGCCGAGGCGTGGCCGTCGGCCTGGCGCTCTGCCTGAGCGCCCTCGGCGCCGAGGCCGGAGCCGCCGAGAGGCGCGCCGACCACGTGGTGCTGATCTCGATCGACGGCCTGCGGCCCGAGTTCTACCTCGACGCGACCTGGCCGGCGCCGCGCATCCAGCAGATGGCGCGCGACGGAGCCAGTGCCGAGGGCGTCGTCGGCGTCTTCCCTTCGGTGACCTACCCGTCGCACACCAGCATGGTCACAGGGGCCCTGCCGGTGCGGCACGGCATCTACAACAACCAGCCGTTCGAGCCTGGAGGTCAGACCGGCCGGTGGTACTGGCATGCCGAGGCGATCCGGGCGGAGACCCTTTGGCAGGCGGTGCGCGGCGCGGGTGGCACCACCGCGGCCTTCTCGTGGCCGGTGAGCGAAGGTGCACCGATCGATCGCGTGGTGCCCGAGATCTGGGCTCTGTCGGGTGACGTGCTCGAGCCGATGCGCGCCGGGTCGAAGCCCGAGGGACTGTGGCGCGAGCTGGTGGAGCGCGCCGCGCCGGGTCTCGAGACCGCGCGCTTCTCGATCGACTACACCAGCCGCGACGACGTGACCGGCGCCGCCGCCTCGTACCTGTTCGAGACCTACCGGCCCACCCTGCTCGCGGTGCACCTGATCGCGGTGGATCACTTCGAGCACGCGGACGGGCGCGACTCGGACCGCGTGCGACTGGCGGTTGCCGCCGCCGACCGCGCGATCGCGACGATCGTCGAGGGCGTGCAGCGGGCCGGGGTGCTCGATCGCACAGCCTTCGTGGTCACCGGCGACCACGGTTTCGTCGAGCTGCACACCGAGGTCAGGCCGAACGTCTGGCTCGCCGCCGCGGGTCTGACCGAGGAGGCACCCGACCGCGGTGACTGGACCGCCACCTTCCACACCGCCGGCGGCGCCGCGTTGCTGTACACCCGCCAGGCGGGCGACGCGGCCGCGGAGGCCGTCGCCGCGGCCCGCCGCGCCGTCGACGCGCAGCCCGAGCGGGTGCAGCGGCTGTTCCGTGTCGTCGAGCGCGACGAGCTCCAGCGTCTCGGCGCCGACCCGCAGGTCGCGTTCGCGCTCACCGGCGCACTCGGCGTCTCCTTCTCGGCCACCGCGTCCGGAGCGGCCGTGGGCCCGACCGTTGGCGGGACACACGGCTACGCGCCCGACGACTTCCCCCAGATCCACACCGGCTTCGTCGGCTGGGGCGCCGGCTTCGCGTCCGGTCGCACCGTGCACCGGATGCGCCTGGTCGACATCGCGCCCACCGTGGCGGAGCTGCTCGGCCTGGACTTCGCGGCCCCCGACGGCGTGGCGCCGCTGGGGGTGCTGACCCAGGCTGCCAGCGACTAGCGGCAGGCCGGGCACCCGTCCGGTGAGCCCGGCGGAAGGAGAGGGGCGAGCCACTCGGTCGCCGGCTGGCGGTCCTCGAACGTCTGTCCGCTGACCGGGGAATGGGCTGCCGAGGCGGGGTGAGGGCGACGAGCACGCGCGATAGAGTCAATGGTACTTGACATCGAGTCAAGGTACCGCTACATTCTCTGTGGTCAAGCAAGCTTGACTTCAAGAAAAGGAGACTCGACATGAACGATCCATCACCAAACCTCTCGCCGGCCCGGGGATCGAGCTTCTGGGCCGCCTGCGCCGGCCCCAACGCTCGCGATCGGCGCAATCTGGCCGGCTTCCTGGTGGCGATGTTCGCCTGGGCCGTCTGTTTCGTTGCGGCGTCGCAGCTGCTCGAACGGGAGATGGTCGAGGCCGGCGGCGTCGTCGCCTTCTCCCTGGTGGCGTTGCCAGCCGTTGCCGGGCTGGCGGTGATCGCCGTCTACGCACGTTTCCTCGACCAGGGCGACGAGCTGCAGCGGTTGATCCACTATCGGGCCCTGGCCCTCGCCTTCGGCGTCAGCTTCTTCGCCACGGGGATCCTGCGTCTGCTCGAGCGCGCGGAAGGTCCCGTGCTCGACCTCGCGGACCTGGCGCTGGTCATGGCGGTCGTCTACACCGCGACCCTGTTCCACCAGATCTGGCGCTACCGATGAGGAACCGGCTCAAGGTGCTGCGCGCCGAGCGTGACTGGACCCAGGCCGACCTGGCCCGCCAGCTCGACGTCTCGCGGCAGACGGTCAATGCGATCGAGACCGGCAAGTACGACCCCAGCCTGCCGCTGGCGTTCCGCATCGCCCGCCTGTTCGGGCAGAGCATCGAGGAGATCTTCGAGGAGGAGCAGGCATGAAGCGCACGATCCGAATATCGACATCGCGGCGGCGACCCTCGTGGCGGGCCACGTTCTCGGCTCCGCGGCCGCGAGCCGTGCTCCTGCGCGCGACGCTCGTGGCGAGTCTGGCGTCCGTGCCGTTGCCCTGCCTCTCCGGCGCCGCGCCGGTCACCGCCGCCGAGGAGACTGCAGCCTCCGAGCCTGCCGGGGTGCCGCCGGTCACCGGGGTCTGGCGCGGAGCCCTGGAGGCCGGCCGCGGCGTCAGCCTGCGCCTGGTCCTGCACATCCCGCCGGGTCCGGGCGGCGCGGAAGCGGCCGGCACCGGCTCGCTCGACAGCCTCGACCAGGGAGTCGAGGGCATCCCGGTCACCGGGATCGCGTTCACCCCGTCGAACGAAGGCGACTGTGCGGACTCGAGGAGGGTGCACTTCGAGGTGCCCTCGCTGGCGGCGCGGTACGAAGGCCGCCTGACGACGGGTGGAGGGCGGCTCGTCGGCGCCTGGCGGCAGGGCGGCGCCGCTCTCTTCCTCGAGCTCGAGCACCTGGCGAGCCCGGAGTGAGAGCCGGCCGAGGCGGCGCGTCCGGGCTGCCCGATCGCCGCCGGCCCGGCGTCGGCACCACCGGTCTCCAACTCGAGAGTCTCAGCCTCCCGAAACCGCCTGCAGCACCGTGATGCCCTCACCAGTCGGCACCGCCTCGTGCCAGCGATCGCGCCAGCGCACGTTCCGTTCGCCGACGAACAGGTTGACGTGCTCGCGCAGCTCGCCGCGGTCGTCGAACAGATGGGGGGCCAGCAGCGGGTGGTCGCGCACCAGACGCTCGAGGCACTGTCCGAGGGTGCCGCGCTCCACCGTGACCGAGCTGCGGCCTCCCACCGCAGGACGCAGCAGCGACGGCAGGTGTACCTCGACCCTCTCGACGGCGTCGCCCTCGTCGTCCGGGCGGTCTCCTCGTTCTGGCATTCCCGATCCGGCTCTCAGTCGGCCAACTCGATGGCGGTGACGCTGCTGATGCGCGGCAGGGCGCCGGGCAAGGGCCGCCAGCTCTCGCCGGCGTCGGCGCTGGCGAACACCTGTCCACCGGTGGTGCCGAAGTAGATACCGCACGGATCGAGTGCATCGGTCGCCATCGCTCCGCGCAGCACCCCCTGGAAGGTGTGGTCGGGAAGCCCTGAGCGCAGCGCCGCCCAGGAGTCACCACCGTCGCTGGTGCGGTAGACCGCCAGGCGTCCGTCGATGGCGGTGCGCTGCTCGTCGCTCTTCTGTGGCACCACGAAGAGGGTCTTCGGATCGCGCGGGTGCATCACCATCGGGAAGCCGAAGGTCGACGGCACTCCGCTCTCGATGCGCTGCCAGCTGTCGCCAGCGTCGCGCGAGCGGAAGACGCCCTGGTGGTTCTGCTGGTAAAGGTTGTTCGAGTCTTCGGGATCCAGGACCATGCGGTGCACGCAGCTGCCGACTCCGGGATGATCCTCCCGCGGCTCGATGATCGGCAGTCCGTCGGTCTTGACCTGCCAGGTCTCGCCGCCGTCGTCGCTGCGGAACGTTCCGACCGCCGAGATCCCGACCCACAGGCGGCGGTCGTCGTGAGGGTCGAGCAGGATCGTGTGACAGCAGAGGCCGCCGGCGCCCGGGCCCCAGGCGGCACGCGTCGGGTGCCGGTTGAGCCCGTCGAGGCCCTGCCAGCTGGCGCCGTCGTCGTCGGAACGGAAGATCCCGGCCTCGTCGACGCCGGCGTAGAGCACTCCCGGCTGGCTGTCTCGGCCCGGCACGATGGTCCAGATCCGGTTGAGGCTGAACCCGGAGTCACCCGGGTAGGAGGGCCGCGCCTCGAGCTGTCGCCAGGTGGCGCCGAGGTCGTCGGACCGGTGCACCGTGGGCCCGTAGACGAAGTGTCCGACCCCGGCGTACAGCACCGGCCGCTCGCCGCGCCCGTCGACGCCGATCGTGGTCACCTCCCAGCCCTCGAGGTACGGTCCCTCGATCTCCCAGCGGTCGCGCCGCGGATCCGAGCGGTAGAAGAAGGCGCCCTTCTGGGTGCCGACCATCACCAGTGCCCTGCCTCCCATCGCAGCCTCCTTCCAGCTCTGCTCCGACACGGCCCGCTCGCGGCTTCGTGGCGGTCCTACGGGATGCCTCTACTACGCGCCCCCTCCTCCGGGTGTTCCGGCGGCGGCTGCCGGGTCCTCCTCGGCAGGCGCGGGAGGCATCGGCGTGGCCTGCGGTTGCGGCGGCGGATCGAAGCGCAGCACCGCGACGTCGCGTCGGCTGAGACGCGTCTCGTAGACGGTCGTTGCCTGCCGGAGTACCGGCACGGGGATGTCGCCGATCCGATCCTGCTTGATCACCAGGACGGCCGAGCGCCCTGCGGCAAAGAGAGCTTCGGCCCGATTGGCGAACTCGGCCGGACCGACGAAGTCGAGGTAGAGACCGGGCGGATAGAAGTTGATCGGCCGGTGCAGGTAGCCGATCTCGATGCCGAACAGGGCGTCCGGTGCGGCGTGCTGCCGCACCTGTTCGGCGACCACATCGGCGAGCTCGCGACCCGACTTGGAGGGATTGAGCCGCGGGTAGACGAAGGTCACCGCGATCAGCAGCAGGATCGCCATCGCGCCGGCGAGGCGGGAGATGGCCCGCACTGCCAGGCCTCGGCGCAGCGACCACCAGATCAGCAGGGCGGCGCCGAGGAGTCCTGCCGCCAGCACGAAGGAGTGGGGCGTCACCTCCGGCGCCTCGGCCCGCGCCACCAGAGGCGCCGCCACGGCGGCGACCGCGAGGAGGGTGGCGGAGATCGCGATCGGCACCGTCAACCAGCGCCGCCCGAGCCTGAAGGAGTCGGCGTCGTCGTCCCGCCACCATTCCAGGATCGAGGCTGCGAGCCGTCCGATCATCAGGAAGAAGGCCGGGAAGGCGGGCAGGATGTACAGATCCCGCTTCTCGGTGGAGACCGAGAACATCAGCACGACGAAGACCGCCCAGACGAGCAGCAGACGGTCCTCGGGGTTTCTCCTGCGACGCCAGGCGAACCAGACCGCGCCCGGCAGCAGCGGGCTCCACGGCAGCAGCGCGTAGGGCAGCACCTTGCCGTAGTACCAGAACGGCCGCACGTGGTGCATGCCGCCCGAGGCGCGGTCGACGAAGTGCACCCGCAGCGCGTCGAACGCGCTGTAGCCGTTGTCGGCCAGGGTCGCCGCCACCGCCCACGACAGCGTCAGCACCAGGAAGCCGGCCAGCCCGGCGACGGCGCCCATGCGCGGCAGCAGCCCCGGCCGTCGATCCCAGAGGCTCACCGCGAGCGCGACGCCGACCGGGATGATCACGGCCACCGGGCCCTTGGCCAGGGTGCCGAGGGCGCACGCCGACCAGAACACCAGGCCGGCGCGCAGGCCGCTCCAGCGTCCGTCGCGAAAGCCGGCGAAGGCGTAGAGCGCCAGGGTGACGAAGAAGCAGAGGGTGGCGTCGATCTGGGCCGAACGCGACTTCTCCCAGAACATGTGGCTGGTGACCATCATCAGCCCTGCCAGCCCCGCCGCGGGCGCCGAGCCGGAGCGCTGGGCCAGACGCATCACCAGGAACAGGGTGCCGAGCCCGGCGAGGATCGACGGCAGCCGGGCGGTGGTCGAGGTGACCTCTCCGATCGTCGCGCTCGGCAGGGCGATGAGCCAGAAGAAGAGCGGTGGCTTGTGGTCGTTGACCTGGCCGTTGATGTGCGGCACGAGCCAGTGGCCGTCGTCGATCATCTCGCGTGCGCCCTCGGCGAAGAACGGCTCGTCGGGCGCCCACACGTCGTAGGCCCAGACGTTCCAGGCGAAGAGCACGGCGGCGAGCAGCACCACCCAGCGAGCCTGGATGGGGGAGCGCAGGGATGAGGAGAGATCCATGGTGAATGATCCAGCGGTGGCGACGAGGTGGTCGGGACGACGAGAGCGGACAGGACGTCGGGGCGGTGCTGGCCGGCCGAGCAGACGGTGGGGCGCGGTGCGGAGTGGGTTGGCGGTCCGATCGTATGGCGCCAGCGCCCGCGCGGTCCCGCAGAGATCTTCTGATGCCGCAGCGCAGCGGATCCTCCTTGGTTCAGATCGCGTCGCCGGGGCTCCAGCGCTCGAGCCACTTCTGCAGCACGATCACCGACCAGAGGGTGCGGCTGGCGTCGACCCGGCCGCTGCGGTGGGCGGCGAGCAGGCCGCTCGTCGCGTCGGCATCGAACAGGCCCTGGCGGGACAGCGCCCGGCGGTCGAGCAGGCGGTCGACCTCGCGCCCCAGGCCGCCGTCGATCCAGGTCGCGATCGGCACCGACAGGCCACGCTTGCGGCGGTGCACCAGCTTCTTGGGCAGCCGCCGTTCGGCGACCTGCTTGAGCAGCGATTTGGTGCGCAGGCCGCGGATCAGCTGTCTCGGCGCCAGCGACCAGGCGAAACGTGTGAGCGCCGTGTCGAGGTAGGGCGCCCGCGACTCGACGCTGTGCAGCATGCAGGCGCGGTCGAGCTTGACCAGCAGGTTCTCGCGCAGGTAGCCGAAGTAGTCGAGACGCATGGCGCGCACGAATTCGTCTCTCGGCGCCTCGATCAGCCGGGCGACGTCGTCGGCCGCGGCTTCGTCGCCCCCGGCCGCGGCCGAGGCTGGCGCGCCGGCGGCGAGGAGCACCGCGGCGTCGGGGCCCAGCCAGCGGCGGTGACGTTGCCGCCAGGGCTGGTCGGCGGCGAGCAGGAAGCGCTTGAGCAGGAACTCGAGCGAGACCTTGCTGCGGCTCGCCGGCAGGGCGCCGACGCCGGCCTCGATCGGTCGCCGGAGCAGTCGCGGCAGGCGCGCCCAGCGGCTGGCGAAACGGTGGCCGAGATAGGTCGGGTAGCCGCCGAAGAGCTCGTCGGCGCCCTCGCCGCCCAGCACCACGGGTACCTCCTGGCGGGCACGTTCCGCCAGCAGGTAGGTCGGCAGGATCGCAGGGTCGGCGATCGGCTCGGCGATGCGGTCGCAGATCGCCTCGAGCGAACGCTGCAGACCGTGCTCGTCGACCGGCACCGCGCGATGCTCGAAACCGAAGCGGAGTGCCACCGACTCGGCCCACTCCTCCTCGTCGTACGAGGCCGAGCAGCCGGCGCCGACGAACTTGGCGGCGTAGCTGGTCAGCCGCTCGGACTGGCGCGCCGCGGCCAGCTGGCCGGCGAAGGAGGCGGCGAGCAGCGAGGAGTCGATGCCGCCGCTGAGGAAGAGACCGATCGGCTGGTCGCCCTGCAGCTGGGAGCGCACCGCAAGCTGCAGCAGGCGATCGAGCTCGTCCTCCGCCGCGACGCCGGACGGCGCGGTGGCGGCATCGAGAGCGTCGCCCTCTCCGATCCCTGCCGCAGCGAAGGCCTCGGCGTCGGGCCAGAAGCTCTCCACCGTCTCGCCGGCGGCCGAGAAGGTGGTCAGCGCTCCGGCCGCCACCTTGCGGATGGAGCGGAAGGCGGTGCGTGGCTGGGCGATGAAGCCGCTCGAGAGGAACTCGCGCAGGGCCGACTCGTCGAGTCCGCGGTCCTCGGCGACCTCGAGCAGCGGCTGCACCTCACTGGCGAACCAGAGCAGGCCGCCGCTGCGGGTGACGAAGAGAGGCTTTTCGCCGGCGCGGTCGCGCGCCACGGTGAGCCGCTGCTCGCGGGCGTCCCAGACCGCCACCGCGAACATGCCCTCGAGCTGGCGTAGCGCGGCGACTCCGCCGCGGCTGACCAGCGGCACGATCGTCTCGACGTCGCTGTGCGAGCGGTAGGGGTGATCGGGGTGGCGGCGGCGCAGCTCCAGGTGGTTGTAGATCTCGCCGTTGCAGACCACGTGGTAGCGCCCGTCGGGCGAGGAGAACGGCTGATCGGCCGCTGGGCTGAGGTCGACGATGCGCAGGCGTCGGCAGCCGAGCACCGCGTGCTCCCCCTGCCACGTGGCGTCGGCGTCCGGGCCGCGGTGTCGCAGACCGGCCGAGATCGCCGCGACCCGGTCCGTCGCGCCGAGTGGAGCTCCGCCGAGCGCGACGCAACCGTAGATCCCGCACATCTGGCCGCCGACTCTACGCGACCCTTCCCGACTCGGACCTGCGAGACGCGGCCCTCAGGTCCCGGCCGGGTGACGCCGCTTCTCGGCCAGCCAGCCGATGGCGCCGCGGCTCGCCAGCCACACCAGGGCGAAGACCGCCGGCGCGACGCAGGCCCAGCCGACCAGCGCGTGCACCACCGAGAGACCGAGCTCGAGGGTGAAGCCGAAGCCCGACTCCTCGACCCGTCTGGCGATCTCGGCGGCGCTGAGCGGGAAGCGCCTGTCGACGCCGAGCACCGTCTCCCCGAGGCGCAGGAAGGGCAGGATGAGCAGGATCTGGATCGGAGTGACGGCGTAGTTGCTCAGCTGTGCCGCCACCTGGTTCAGCCGCAGCGGCCCGCCGATGAGCAGACAGGCGGCGGTGGTCGTGCCGACCGTCGGCAGCAGACCGAGGGTGGCCCCGAGCGCCAGGGCGCGCGCCAGCTCTTCGGGGGTGACGCCGACGCGCAGCAGTCCGACCAGCGTCTTCATCACCCGCTGGCGCCAGAAGAAGGCGGGGGAGAACTGCTTCAGGCTGACCACGGAGCTGACGAGGGGAGGCAACGCATCCAGAGCCGGGGGGTCGAACGGTCGGAGAGTCGACCAGCACGCCGGATCCCGGCCCGGATCCGGCGACGCGCCACCTGAGACGACGTGCGAGGAGCCGTGACGTTTCGCTCACGGCACCGCAGCGCCTTCCGGGCTGCGGCCAGAAAGAGGCGCCCGGAGATGGTAGCCGCGGCGTGCGGTGCCCGGATCGTGGCCCTGGAGCCCGAGCTCGCTGCATGACCTCGGACGGCGGTGGCGCCGAGAGGAGTCGGCGAGTGCCGACCCGTGCGCCGGCAGTGCGCCGGCAGTGCGCCGGTTGCGTCGTCGGTGGTCCGAGGCCGGTGGTGACGAGGCTGCCCCCTCGGGCGTAGAATCCGCCGCCGCGCGCTTCGTTCCGGCTGAGCCGGCACGCCGCCGGAGCAGCTCAGGTGCCGGGGCACCTCACAGTCGGGAAGATCGCCCATGTCCTCCACATCGGCGAGCACGGCGCGCGCCGGCGCGGCGCCGCGGCTCGGCACCACACGCCTGGCGATCGTCGCGGCGCTGCTCGCGGTGTACCTGATCTGGGGCTCGACCTATCTGGCGATCAGCGTCGCGCTGCAGGGCTTCCCTCCCTTCCTGCTCGGCGCCCTGCGTTTCGTGCTCGCGGGGGCCCTGCTCGCCGCCTGGCCGCTGCTGCGTGGGCTGGTGCCGACGGCGCGCGAGCTCGGCGCGGCGGCGGTGCTGGGTCTCTTCCTGGTGGTGGGCGGCAACGGCGCGGTGAGCTGGGCCTGCCAGACGATCCCCTCGGGCGTCGCGGCACTGGTCTCCTCGATGACCCCTTGCTTCATCGTGCTGCTCGACTGGTCGCTGCAGCGTAGGAGCCGTTTCCATCCCGCCACCGTGCTCGGTCTGCTCAGCGGCATCGCGGCGACCGTGGTGCTGGCCGAGCCGTTCGCCGACACGGGTCGATACGACCGGCTGGCCCTGGTCGTTGTGCTGTTCGGCTGCTTCTCCTGGGCGGTCGGCTCGGTGTTCGCGCGACGCATGCCGCCGCCCCGCTCGGTGCGGCTCGGAACCGGTCTGCAGATGGTCTTCGGCGGCCTCTGCCTCGGGGTGCTGTCGCTGCTCTCCGGCGAAGGCGATCGCTTCGACCCTGCCGCCGTCGGCGGCTCGACGATCGGCGCCCTCCTCTACCTGTCGCTCTTCGGCTCGGTGATCGGCTACGGCTGCTACTGCTGGCTGCTGCGGGTGGCGCCGATCGGGCTGGTGTCCACCCACTCCTACGTCAACCCGATCGTCGCCGTGCTGCTCGGCTGGGCGTTCGCCGGCGAGGTGGTCGGGCCGCGCACCCTGGTCGCCGGGGCACTGACCCTCGTCGCCGTCGTGCTGATCTCCTACACCTCCTCGGGAAGGCGCATCCCGGGTCCCGGCCCGGCGGCTTCGGCCTTCCCGGCCGAGGTGCTCGCCGAGGATCCTTTTGCGGAGTCGCCGGCGCTGGCCGATCTGCTCGAGCCGGGAGAGGCCGGCGACGCCGTCGAGCCCTCGGCCGATGCGCTGTTCGATAGCCTCGACGGCGCTCTCGGAACCCCGCTGCGCTGAGGGGCCCCGATCCGAGCCGTTGCGACGCAGAACCGCCGCTCGACGAGGGAGACCGTAGTTGGCCAGGCCGATCGCTTTCGACCTCGAGCCCGGCACCGTCCTGGCCGACAAGTACCGGGTGCGCGCCCGGCTCGGCGGCGGCTGGGAGGGCGAGGTGTACCAGGTCGTCGAGCGGGGCACCGGGGTGCACCGGGCGGCGAAGCTCTTCTACCCCGAGCGCAATCCCGCCAACCGCACGGTGCGCCGCTACGCCCGCCAACTCGAGAAGCTGCGCGGCTGCCCGCTGACCATCGACTACCACCACACCGAGGAGGTGGAGATCGACGACCGCCGCGCGACGCTGCTGCTCAGCGAGCTGGCGCGCGGACGGCCGCTGAGCTCGCTGCCGCGCGACCGGCGCGGCGCCCAGATGGAGCGTTTCGAGGCGCTGCACCTGCTGCATCGGCTGGCGCAGGGGCTCGAGGCGATGCACGCCGCCGGCCTCTACCACGGCGACCTGCACGACGGCAACGTGCTGGTCGAGCGGCGCGGCATCCGCTTCGAGCTGCGCCTGTTCGACTTCTTCAACCGCGGCCGCACCACCCGCGACGCCCAGCAGGGCGACGTGATCGACGCGGTGCGGCTGCTCTACGACTGCCTCGGCGGGGTGCGCACCTACCGCAGCCAACCCGAACACATCCGCACCATCTGCTGCGGCCTCAAACACACGCTGATCCGCCGCCGTTTCCCCACCGCGCGCCACCTGGTGCAGCACCTCGAGAACTTCTCGTGGGAGTGACCATCCGGCACCCGCACCACGCCCGGGAGGTCGGACGCGGCGGCGGTCGCGACGCTCGGCGCGTCGGGCGGGAGTGAGCCGGTGCGCGCCCTCACCCTGCACGGCGAGCGCGACCTGCGCTGGGAGTCGTGCTCGGACCCCGCGATCGAGGCGGCGGGCGACGTCCTCGTGCGGGTGCAGCTCAGCGCTGTGTGTGGCTCCGACCTGCACCCCTACCTCGGGCGCGAGCGTGGCTTCGATCCGGGCACGATCCCGGGTCACGAGCTGGTCGGCGAGGTGCTCGAACGCGGCCCCGAAGTGCGCGGCCTGGCACCGGGGACGATGGTGCACGCGCCGTTCAGCACCAGTTGCGGAGAGTGCCGCCCGTGCCTGCGCGGCCTCACCTCGCGCTGCCTGCGCGGCGAGCTGTTCGGCTGGCGTTCCGGCGGCCGCGGCCTGCACGGCGGCCAGGCCGAGATCGTCAGGGTGCCGCTCGCGTCGTCGACCCTGCTCGAGATCCCCGAGGGAGTCGGCGCGGTCGAGGCGCTGCTGCTCGGCGACGTGCTAGCCACCGGCTACCACGGCGCGCGCCAGGCCGAGATCGGCCCGGGCAGCCACGTCGTCGTCGTCGGCTGCGGACCGGTCGGCCTGATGGCCGTCGTCGCAGCCTTCGAGCTCGGCGCCGAGCGGGTGCTGGCGATCGACCCGGTGCAGGAGCGCCGGCGGCGCGCCGAGGCTCTCGGCGCCGAGGCCAGCGGATCGCTCGAGGTCGCGGAGCTGCTCGACGGTCCCCTCGCCGGCGATCCGCCCGGCGTCGATTCGGTGGTCGAGGCGGTGGGCAGTGCCGAGGCGACGCGGCTCGCCTTCGATCTGCTGCGCCCCGGCGGCACGCTCTCCTCGGTCGGGGTGCACACGCGGCCCGAGCTGGGGATCTCGCCGGTGGAGGCCTACGACAAGAACCTCACCCTGCGCGTCGGTCGCTGCCCGGCGCGTGCCCTGATGCCGCGGCTGGTGCCGCTGGTGCTCTCCCGGCGCTGGGACCTCGCAGCCATCGTCAGCCACCGCATGCCGCTCGAGCGAGGGCCCGAGGCCTACCGGATGCTGGCGGCGCGCGCGGAAGGCTGCTGCAAGATCGTGCTCGACGTGGCGAGCTGAGCAGCGCCGCGGCGACCAGCGGCCGGCCGGTCACTTCGAGGCGGGAGCACGGACCTCGAGGTCGCGCCCAGCCACCGCGCTGCCGTTGACCAGCACCTCGATCCGGTGACGTCCCGAGCGGTTGCTGCGGGTGGTGACGCGGCGGAAGACGTGACGGCGTTCGAGGCGCAGCGTGGCGCCGCCGTCGAGAGAGCGTTCGGTCCACTTGAAGACCTTCGGCGCCAGCGAGCCGTCGGCGCGTGGGAAGTGCACCGCGTAGTCGATCAGCAGGTCCTGCGCTTCTCCGCTGAGCGAGACGATCTCGAGCTCGAGACGCACGCTCTCACCGAGCTTCGCCGACGGCGCGGAGAGCGCCAGCTTCGCCTCGACCGAAGCCTCGCCGTAGCCGAAGAGGGCCAGCGCCTCGGCGTTGCCCTGCTTGATCGGGTGGCGCAGCGCGTGACGCACCAGGCGCTCGCGATCCTCACGGCTGGAGCGACGCGGGACGGCGCGACGCCAGCGCCGGCAGAGCGCGATCGCCACCTCGGGGTGGTCCTTGGCGATGTCGCCGACGTGGTTGGCGACCGAGCGCCGCACCCCCTCCACGGGATCGTCGACCAGGGCGTCGAGGATCGGCGTCGTGGCGTGAGGATCGTCGATGAAGGCCGGCAGGCGCTGGCCCCACGGCAGGCGTGGCCGGGTGCCTTCGCTGCACAGGCGCCGCACCTGGGGAGAGGGATCGCCGGTCCACTCGAGCAGCAGCGCCAGGGTGCGCCCAGGCTCCGCTGCGAGCAGCGGCCGGATGGCGAACTCGGCCGAGAAGCGCTGGGTCATCGCGTGCAGCGCCGAGGTCGCGAGCTCGAAGTGCTCGGGTGTCGCGGCGTACTCCTCCACGAACTGCAGATACGGCCAGTAGAGGAAGTGCTCCGACGTCGGCTCGTCGCTGGCGATCGGCTCCGGCAGCGCCTCGACCAGGGTCTGCGTGGCGACCTCGAGGTCCGGGTCCAGCGCGTCGCGCAGCGCCGCCGCGACCTGGCGCACCCGCGCCTTGAGCTCGAGCTCGTCGAGGCCGGCGGTGGCGCGACGCGTGTACAGGGCGCGGCGGAAAGGCCGCCCGGTGGCGGCGACAGCGTCGGCCAGGCGGCGGATCGCGGCGCGGTCGATGAGTTCCTTGAAGGGTCGAGAGGTCGCCTCTTCGCTCTTCGCTTCGTGCACCGGCATCTCGGGATGCTACCTCCGAGCAGGAGCGATGACGCGCTGCTCTGCGAGCTTGCCGTACTAGGAAGCAGCCGGCGGTCCGGACGGGTTCCCGACGCTCCCTGCGGGCTTGTACGGGTCGGGTGCTCCCCGAGCCGTCTTCTGGAGACCCCGGTGTACTAGGAGGAGAAGGATGCGCTATCGAGTCTCTTTGCTGGTCAGTCTGGTGACGCTCCTCGCCGCCATCGATCAGGCGTCGTCGCAGGGTGAGGGTCGGACGGACAGGTTTCTGACCCCGGCCCTGCGAGCGGAGCTGACCAAGATGCCTGGCAAGCGCGCACCGCAGTTCGTTCCAGGCGTCGATCGCCAGGCAAAGCGAGAGCATGTCGCCCGGATCGACCAGGCCCTCGCCGGGGTCCACACGCCCCCCGGCCTGGCCGACTCGGTTCGGCTCTGGCAGTCGCTCAGCGTGGTCGAGAAGGAGCAGCTGCTGACCAACGGGCGAGTCAGAGGGATCGCTCCGGCAGCGGTGGTGGCAGTCGCTGTCGCGTTGGCCGTCGCAGTGGACTACGACGATTCGGTCGGGTCGAAGGACTTCCTGCAGCGCCCACTAGACGCCGAGGAGCTCGACACCATCGATCGACTGGGACGCACCAGCGGCTTCGCCTACGGATCTGGGCGCGCTGTGCTCGAGAGCGTCGACTCGGCCGAGCTCGACTATGCGGCACCCTGAACGAAAGCGAGAACAGGAACGAGGGAGGAAAAGGATGCGAAGCGGACTGGTTTTCTTGATCGCGATCACGGCGTTGCTCGCAACCCTGCAAGAGGCGTCTTCTCAGGGAGAGGGGCGAGCGGCGAGGTTCCTGACTCCTGCCCTGCGCGCCGAGCTGCCGAAGCTGTCCGGGAAGATGGCGCCGCAGCTCAAGGCCGGACTCAGCCGCGCAGCGAAGCAGGAGCAGGTGTCCCGCATCGACCAGGCCTTCGCGCAGGCCCGCCCGACGCCGGGCCTCGCCGACTCGGTGCGCCTCTGGCAGTCGCTGCGGCCGGCGGAGAAGGAGCAGCTGCTGACCACCGGACGGGTCGCCGGCATCGCTCCGGCGGTGGTCTACGTCGCGGTGCTGGCGGGGGCGGTCGTCACCGGCACCCGCGACGCCCTCGGCTCGGAGTTCCGGCAGCGACGGCTGAACGGCGAGGAGCTCGATGCGATCGATCAGCTCAAGTCCGACGACTTCGGTGGTGGCCTGGCCGCGGCGAGGTCGGAGGTCGTCGGGCCCCCGGATCTCGACTACTTCGCCCCCTGAGCCCGCGGGCCGTGACGATGCGTGACCGATTCGGCGCCATCGATGCCGTACTCCTTGGCGATCGGGCTCCGCAGTTCCCCTGAGGGATGGTGGAGAACGGTCCGCGGTCGCCGATGGGCACCGGTGACGCGCGATTCCATCCCAAACCAACTGAAGTGCCCACTGGAGGAGAACAGATGCACTGGAAGAGGCCGTTCGCCGCGTTCGTCGCGGCAGCCCTCCTGTCGACGCTGACGATGCAGTCGGTGTCGGCGCAGCGCGGACGCGGCGTGATGAGCTCCGAGCTCAAGGCCGAGCTCCGCAAGTCGCCGCGTCAGGTCCCGGTCTTCAAGCCCGGACTGACCCAGGAACAGAAGCTGGCGACGATCGCCGAGATCGATCGTGCAGTGAAGAGCAAACGCCCGTCGGGCGCCATGGCGGAGGCGGTGACGATCTGGGAGAGCATGAGCCAGGACGACAAGCTGCGGGCGCTGTCTGGTGAGACCGCGATGGGCACCTTTGCGATCGCGGCCGGTGTAGTGCTCGCCATGGCGGCCGGCATGGCCGTCGGCGCGGCGGTAGGAGTTGCCCAGGCGAAGGCCGGTGGCAAGGAAGAGCTTCAGATGCGGGCGATGAGCGCTGCTGAGCTCGATGCCCTGAGTGGACCCGACATGAGGTCCAGCCTCGATCTCGACGAGGTGGCACTCGACTACGCCGTGGTGTCGCGATGAAGAGCGAGACATCCAGCGTGTCGAGGCGGGTGTCATTCGCCCTCCTCGTCGCTCTGCTCGTCGGCTCGGCCGTACTGCCCGAGGCGATCGCGCAGGGAGGCAAGTACGAACGCTTCGTCACCAGTGATCTCAAGCGCACGCTCAAGGAGATGCCCAAGAATCGCGTTCCGCAGTTCGCGCCCGGGCTGTCGACCGAGCAGAAGCAGGAGGTCGTCGGTGCCTTCGACCAGGCGATGAAGAACGCCCGGGCGAAGGGCGCCGAACCGGGGCTGCTCTCGGCGATCTCGATGTGGGAGGCGATGTCCTACTCCGAGAAGGAGCAGGCGCTGAGCGGAGGAAGGGTGCTCGGCGTCGCTCCGGTGGTGGCGGCCCTGGTCGGCGCAGCGGCCCTCGGCTACGCCATCGCCAAGGATCTCGGCAATCTGGCCGGTGGCAAGGAGGTCGTCATGCGCAGCATGAACAGCAGCGAGCTCGACTTCGTGCAGTCGCTCGATGTCAACGGCTTCGGAGGGTCGGGCTCGCCCGAGCTGCGATCGTCGTCGAGCGATCTCGACTACGACTTCAGCGATCTGCTCGCGGAGCGATGAGCAGTGTGGCTTCCGGGGCCGTCGCGGCCTCGGAAGCCGTGTTTTCGGCCGCCGCCGCTCGACCATGAAGAGTCCCGAGGCGGCACCGGATGGCACAGGAGGAAAGCGATGGAAGAGAGGCGAGATCCGAAACCGACGGCTCCCGCCGACGAGCCCCGCAAGGGCCCAGGTTCGCTGGCGCGCGGCATCGGCGCCGGGGTAGCGATCCTGATCGGTGTGCACGTCCTCATGACTGCCATCTACCTCGGGCCGCCGAATCTGGCGAAGCTGAGCCTGCAGGAAGTCGTGGCTGCCTACATGGAGCCCTTCTTCCGCCAGCGCTGGCACCTGTTCAGCCCGATGCCGGCCTTCGATTCGGTGAAGTTGCCGGTGCGCTGCCGCAGCGCCTCCGGCGAATGGACGCCGTGGGCCGATCCGCTCGAAGACCTCTACCGCCAGCACTATCGGTTCCGGGTCCTCGGCCACGGCAAGCTGGTGCAGTTCTACCACTCGATCGGCTCCGACCTGCGCGAGTCCGTCGTCGCTGCGCAGGAATCCTGCAGGCAGTCCAGGGCCGAGGCAGAGGGCGGCGAGATGCCGGTGGAGACAGACGGTGAGAGCGCAGCCCAATGCACGGGCCGTGACGTCGTGCCGCTCCTGGTGAGCGAGCCCTCGGTCGAGCTGGCGCAGCGCTACGCGGTGCGGGCCTGCCGGGCGAACGGCGGCGACAGCGTCGTGGCGGCTCAGGTGAAGCTGCTCGACTTCCTGCCCAAGCCGTTCTCGAAGCGGCACGACGAGAGCGCGGTCTGGGGCTCGGTGATGGAGGTGCCGCTGCCGCCGATCGAGGTCGCGCCGGCGGAGAGCTCCACCGCTTCGCTCGGCGAGAGGGCCGCTGGACTCCTCCTGGCGGAGGCGGCGCCATGAACGCGAACGATCGGCTGCTGGAAGGGAGACCGCCAACGCCCGTGGGTGCGCATCTGGGTCTGGCCACCGAGCGGCTGCGCCGGGGCCTGGACTGGTTCACCGAAGCGGAGCGCTCCCCGTCCACCAAGAGGCTCTTCCGCAACCTCTTCTTCGCCTGGCTGCTGCTGCACACCCTCCTGTTGCTGCCCTTCGCCCGGGAGATCTTCGCGCCCGACTCGCTGGTGATCCGCGAGCCGTTCGACGCCTCGTCGCTGGTGCACTGGGTGTTCAGGCTCTCCCTCGCCCCTGGCTTCGAAGGCTTCTACACGGTCTTCGTCGTCGTCCAGGTCGGGTTGCTGTGCGCCGCGCTGACCGGAGTGACCTCTCGGCTCGTCACTCTCCTGATCTACGTCGCGACGCTCAACGTCAACGCGATGGCGCCGTCGCTGCTCGACGGCGGCAACAACCTCTCGGAGCTGCTGCTCCTCTACCTGGTCCTGGTCGACACCAGCGGGCACCACCGGATCGCTCGCACCGACTGGGACCGTCTGCGCATCGCTGTGTCCAACGCGGGTCTGGTGTTGATGCGGCTGCAGGTGGTCATCGTGTACCTCACCGCCGGCATGCTCAAGCTCAACGGCGAGCTGTGGCAGCGCGGCATGGCGCTCTACTACATCCTGCAGGCCGATGCGTTCAGTCATCCGTGGATGAACGAGATCGTCACGCGTTGGCCGTGGGTGGGGATGATCGGTACGTACACGACCCTGGCATTCCAGTGGCTCTTCCCGACCATGGTCTGGTTCCGCCGTACCCGGCCGTGGATCCTGACCCTCGGTGTGATGCTGCACCTGGGCATCGCTTTCGGCATGGGGCTGCTCACCTTCGGCCTGATCATGTGCCTGGTCTACGTGCTCTTCCTCGAGGAGCGCACGACGGCGCGGGTCCTCGCCTGGCTCGGCGCGGTGCCGCGGCTCGAGGTGACGGTGCGCGGGGACGCGCGGCGACTGCCCGGCCTGGTGGCGGCGCTGGCGCGGCTGGCGCCAGCCGACAGTGTTCGGTTGACGGTCACCGCGGATCCGCAGGCGCCGCGACTGCTGGTGGGCGAATCGCCCGCCCTGCGTAGGCCGTCCGAGGACGAGCCCGTGGCGCAGGGCGACGCGGTGCCGGCCTCGGTGAGCGGGGAGCACCGCTGGTGCGGAGCGGCCGCCCTGCTGCGTCTGACGGCGCGTTGTCGCTGGACCTGGCCGTTCTTCCCGCTGCACCTTTCGTTGGCGCTCGTCTGGTATCTCGGCCTCGGCGGTCGCCTCTTCGACCTGGCGTTCCCGATCGTGGCGGCGGTCGAGGACGCCCGGGAGCACAGCCCCGCCGCCGTGCGCTGAGTCGCTGCGCAGGGCTAGCCGAAGGCCCGGCGCAGCAGCACTCCGGGCAGCGCCTCGGCGGCGCAGCTGGTCGCGGTGCGGCGTCGCGCTACGCTCCGAACGCCTGCCGCGCTGGAGCGGCCCTGGCGCCGGAGACTGGAGAGCGGAGCATGAGCCTGACGGGAAGGGTGGCGCTGGTCACCGGGGGGAGTCGCGGCATCGGTCGCGCCATCGCCCTGGCCCTGGCCGAGGACGGCGCCGACGTGGCGATCAACTACCGCCGCGACGCGGCGGCGGCGGAGGAGACGGCAAGGGCGGCGCGCGAGATGGGCCGGCGGGCGCTGTGCGTGGCGGCGTCGATCGACGACACGGAGGCGGTCGACGCGATGGTCGAGACGGTCGTCGCCGAGCTCGGACCGCCGTCGATCCTGGTCAACAACGCCGGCATCGCGTCGCGCGGCCACACCGTGGAGGAGACCGATCCGGCCGAGCTCGAGCGGGTGCTGCGGGTGCACGCCCTGGGTCCGCACCGGTTGTGTGGTCGGCTGGCGAAGCACCTGCGCCAGCACCGGCGCTCCGACATCGTGATGATCTCCTCGGTGGCCACCCTGCGCCACGCCGCCGGGGGCGCCCCCTACAACATGGCGAAGGCGGCGATGGAGTCGCTGGCCTGGACCCTGGCCAAGGAGCTGCGCCCGGACGGGGTGCGGGTCAACATCGTCGCGCCCGGCCTCGTCGAGACCGAGATGGGCAGGCGCCTGGTGAAGGCGCGCTCCGGGATCGAGGATCTGCGCCAGCTCGACGACGAGATGCCGTTCGGCCGCGTCTGCCAGCCCGAGGACATCGCCGGTGTGGTGCGCGGCCTGGTCTCGGATCGCTTCGGCTACGTCACCGGCGAGAAGATCAACGTGCACGGCGGTGGCTGAGGACGGTCGCGGCGCCGGCGCGATGGCTGCCGGTCCCCGCTCGCGAAGGAGTCGCCGGTGAGCTGGCGGCCGAGCTGCTCCTACTTCGTCGTCGCGGCCGTCGCCTTCTTGCTCGCCGCCTGCTCGGTGGTGCTGCCGTCGTGGGGCGGGCCGATGCTCTTCGCCTTCGTCACGGTGTGTGTGGTCTTCCTCGTGGTCGGTGCGATCGAGGTCAAGAAGGAGGATCTCGCGAGGATCGGCGCCGCCGACCAGGATCGGCGCCCCGGTCGGGGCGGCGGCGGTGGCGCTGGTCGCGGCTGAGCTGCGAGCTGAAGAGGCGTGGCGCGCCGGAGCCAGACGGACGGCGTCTCGCCTCGTCCCACCGTCGCGGATCCCGGCGACGGTCCACCAGGCGGCGAAACCCTGCCTTCCCAGCCTGCGTAGTCGGGAGCGGACGCCGCGGGCCTCCACCCGTCCTCGAGGACGGGCCATCCACGGTGCCCGCGAGCAGAGACCCGATTCGGCAGGAGCGCCCACCATGACCTTCGTGACACGACCCCCGACCACCCCCCGTGATCCAGGCTGCTGGCGCCGTCGCGTGGCGCTCGCGTCGGCACTCTGCGCGCTGCTCGTCGCACCCGCCATGGCGGCGGAGGAGATCGCTGCGAGCAAGACCTTCCGGGTGCAGCCAGGCGACCTCCTGCGTGTCGACGTCAGCGATGCCAACGTCGTCGTGCGCACCGGGGGCGGGTCTTCCCTGCAGGTCGAGATGGTGCTGAGCGGAGATCTCGATCGCGCCCGCCGGGCCTACGACGAGCTCGGGTTCACCTTCGTCGAGGACGGCGAAGGCGTCTCGATCGCCTCGCGTCGACCTCAGCGCAGCAGCCTGCGCTGGGGCTGGGGCAACTACTCGATCACCGCCCGCGTCGAGCTGCCCTCGCGCTTCGATCTCGACGTGCGCACCGGGGACGGCAACGTCTCGGTGCAGGAGATCACCGGCGACGTCTCGATCACCACCGGCGACGGCAACATCGATCTCGCGGCGGTCGAGGGCGGCCGCATCGTGCTGCGCACGGGCGACGGCAACATCGAGCTCGGCGTGCTCGACGCCGCCGAAGTCTCGATCTCCACCGGCGACGGCAACGTGCGACTGGCGGGCCTGGTCGCCGACGAGGCGACGGTGCGCACCGGCGACGGCAACATCGACATCCGCGGCATCCGCGGCGCCGTCGACGCGATGACCGGCGACGGCAACCTGAGTCTCTTCTTCGAGGACTTCGCCGGCGCCAGCCTGCGCACCGGGGACGGCGACGTCGACATCGCCGCGCGCTCGACCCTGGCAGCCGACATCAGCCTGCGCGGCGAGGAGGTGGCTCTTCGCGGCGACCTCGGATCCTTCGCCGGCGAGCGCCGCGAGCGCAGGGTGGAAGGCAAGCTGAACGGCGGCGGGGCCCTGCTGCGCGCCGCCACCGGCGACGGCGACGTGGTGCTGCGGCTCGACGACTGAGTCCGGTCCTCAAACGCTGCAGCCGCAGCCTCCGTGCACGCTGCGGTTGGCGTTGCGGACGTCGCCGGACAACGCGAGCCGCTCGCGTTCGGCGCGAGCGCGATCGGGGTCCGTTCGCGTGGCGGTACGCCGCAGGCGGGCGACGAGCTCTTCGGGCAGGCCGTGCTCGAGCGCTCCGTGCAGGACGAGATCGCGATACCAGTCGTAGGGCAGGAGCGCCGGATCGGTCCACGCTGGTTGGGCGATGTACGTGAAGGCGGTGTGCCGCCCGCCGGCCAGGCAGCTGACGGAGACCTCCTGCACCTCGTAACCCTTGCCGACGCCCTCGACGGCGTCGAGCGCGCGGCGTTCGTGGGCCTGGGCGATCTCGTAGAGCACGCCGTGCACGCTCCGCGCCGGATCGGGAAGCACGGTGCACTTGCTGCTGCCGTCGACGTCGCTGCGCTTGGCGAAGTCGAGCCGGTGGCGGTCGAGACGTGCCACCGTCAGCGGCCGCGCCGAGGGGCAGCGGTCGGCCTGGCGGAGGCGGGCGACGAGCAGGTTGGAACCGTAAGCGAAGTAGAGCATCGGCCAGGCCTAGTGTACGGGCGTCGTCGGCGGCGCCGCGGAGGTCTCTGGAACCCGGGCTCGCGACGACGTTAGTGCTCGCGCCGGCTCTCCAGCAGCGGCCGACGTCCGTGTCGAGTCTCTTGTCGGCTGCTTTGAAAATGGCCCGAGAGACGGATCGTAAGCGCCAGAATCCACGCTTGCCCGCGGCTGCCCGTCCTTACCCCAGCACCCATTTGCATCCATCTCGAGGGTGGCCCGAAGGGCCCTCCGGGACTGCTAGCCTCGTCCTCCACCTCCGGAGCTCGGACGATGAAGATCGAGAGAGTGCGTGCCTTCCAGGTCGACCTGCCGCTGCACGAGGGGAGCTACAACTGGTCCGGCGGCAAGTCCGTCGAGGTGTTCGACAGCACCGTGGTGGCGATCGACACCGACACCGGGGCATCGGGCTACGGTGAGGTCTGTCCTCTCGGGCCGTTCTACCTGCCGGCCTACGGCGCCGGCGCGCGGGCCGGCATCCGCGAGCTGGCGCCGCACCTGCTGGGTGAGGATCCGCGACAGCTCGAGCGCCTGAACCGCACCATGGACGCGGCGCTCAAGGGCCACCCCTACGTCAAGTCGGCGCTCGACATGGCGTGCTGGGACCTGCTCGGCAAGGCGTGCGGACAGCCGGCGACGACCCTGCTGGGAGGGCGTTTCGGCGCCGGAGCGACCCTCTACCGGGCGATCTCGCAGCAGGACCCCGACGCCATGGCGGAGCGCGTCGCCGAGCACCGCCGTGCCGGGTACCGTCGCTTCCAGCTCAAGGTGGGCGGCGATCCCGGCATCGACGTCGAGCGCATCCGGGCCACCCGCGCGGTGCTCGAGGACGGCGACGTCCTGGTCGCGGATGCCAACACCGGTTGGCTGATGCACGAGGCGGCGCGGGTCGTGCGGGCGGTGCGCGAAGTCGACGTCTACGTCGAGCAGCCGTGCAGGACCTACGAGGAGTGCCTGCAGATCCGGCGCCGCACCGACCACCCGTTCGTGCTCGACGAGAGCGTCGACGGGCTCACGCCGCTGCTGCGCGGGCACGCCGACGGAGCGATGGACGTGGTGAACCTCAAGATCAGCAAGCTGGGAGGGCTCACCCGAGCGCGCCAGGCGCGCGACCTCTGCGTCGCTCTCGGGATCGCGATGACGATCGAGGACAGCTGGGGCGGCGACATCGTGACCGCTGCGATCGCCCACCTGGCCCACAGCACGCCGCCCGAGCTGCTGTTCAGCTGCACCGACTTCAACAGCTACGTGACCGTCAGCAACGCCACCGGGGCGCCGCGGCGGTCGCAGCCCGGCAGCGCCGATGCCGGCCTGCTCACCGCCAGCCGACAGCCGGGCCTGGGCGTCGAGCCACGCTGGGAGGTGCTCGGTGAGCCGGTGTTCGAGACCGCGGCCGCGGTCTGAGCGGCGACCCCCGCGCCGGCGCGATCCAGGGCTGGCACGAACCCGGCGACACACTCGCCGGCACGTCGCCGCGATGGCTGCCCGATTGGGAGCCGACCGGCGCCGGCCCGTGAGGCTGCAGCGTCAGCTCCGCCTCTGATCGCGGAGGCGGCGCGCCTGGCTGAGCGAGGTCACGTCGGTGCGCCACTCGGGCAGGGTCAGCAGCACCGCGAGGGCATAGAAGTTTGCCGCAGCGACCGCCAGCAGGGCCAGGCGCAGCGGCCAGACCGCCCATCCGCCGAGGAACGCCACGGCGCCGAACGCCGCAACCCCCCAGGCGAGCTTGGCGGCGCGGGTGTGCAGCGCCGGCCAACGGCCGAAGCGCACGAGACCGGCGATCAGCAGCACGGCCCAGGAACCGAGCATCGACGTCAGCCAGATCCACTCGCCGGCCAGTCGGTCGCCGTCCAGCCAGACGGCCGCCGCGATCAAGCAGCCGTACATCGCCGCGTCTGCCACCGTGTCGAGCTGTGGCCCGATGCGCGAACGCTGGTCCAGGAGCACTGCGAGCTTGCCGTCGATCCAGTCGCTCACGGTCAGCGCGACGAAGAGCACCACCAGGGCGAGACGCGCATCCCGCGCCGCGAACACCACCATCAGCGGTGACAGCAGCAGGCGCGCCACGCAGATCGCGTTGGGCAGGGTCAGCAGTCGCTCGCTGCGCGCCTGCGCTCGCTCCTCGGCGCCTCGGGCGGGTGGGCCCGGCGGCGGTGCGCCGCCCGCAGCGGCCGGATCGCTCACGTCGACCACAGCGCCGGCAGGGCGATCAGGTAGTAGAAGCAGGGCGCCGTCAGAGTGAGACTGTCGAGACGATCCAAGGCTCCGCCCATGCCGGGCAGCAGTGAGCTCGAGTCCTTCACCCCGAGGTTGCGCTTGATCGCCGACAGGTTGAGATCCCCGAGGAAGCCGGTGAGGTTGATCAGCAGGCCGGCGGCCAGCGGCCAGACCCAGGGCTCGACGGCACCGGGCAGCGCCACCGGAAAGGGCACCGGTCGATCGCGCAGAGTGGTCAGCAGGGGAGCGAGCAGCAGTGCTGCCGCCACCGTCGCGGCGGTGCCGCCGAGCAGCCCCTCGAGGCTCTTGTTGGGCGACACCTTCGGCGTGATCTTGCGGCGGCCGAGGCGCCGGCCGACCAGGGCCTGGGCGATGTCGTTGGCCTCGGTGAGCAGCACCAGGTAGAGGAACCAGCCGACGCCGCCGAGAGGCGCGGCATCGGTGCCCGAGTGTGCGGCGAGCAGCGCCGCGTGGGCGAGCGCGAAGATCAGCAGCACCGCTCCGAAGACCAGGGCCGCGGTGTTGCGCAGGTAGTCGGCGGTGTCGCCGGCGACGATCTGGGGCGCCGCCACCAGCAGCAGACAGACCAGCGGCAGCGACGGCAGCACGACGTGGCCGAAGCCGAGATAGACCGCGGCGTAGGCGACCGGGACGGTGGCGAAGAGCACCGCCGAGGCGGCCTTCGCGGCGCCGCGCCGCACCACCAGGCGGCGGTACTCGGCGAAGCCCACGGCGCTGGCCACCGCCATCAGCAGGCAGACTCCGAGCAGGCCGAGCACCACCGCCAGGCCGAGGCCCAGGGCGAGGAGCCACCAGGTGCGCAGGCTGGCGAGCCGCTGTGCCGTGCTCTCGCTGGGGCGCAGGGCCGCGACCGCGAGGCGTACGGCGCTGCCGACCGACAGCGTGCCGAACAGGACGACCAGCGCCACCTGCTGCGCTGAGAGCTGCGCCAGGCCGGCGATCCCGGATCCGGAGGCGACCACAGGGCTCACGCCGTGTGGTTCTCGGCGCCTTCCTCGAGCGGCCCGCGCGGCGAGTGGCCGGTCAGTCGCCGGAAGACGAAGCGCACGCACCAGGGCAGGGCGCCGCTGGCCAGGAGGAGGAGGAAGAGCTCGGGCCGCACGACGCCCCTGGCGCCCTGCTCGAGCAGCTCCTCGAGCGTCGGCAGGCTCGAGCCCAGTCCGACGAAGATGAGGGTGCCGGGAAGCAGGCCGACCCAGGTGGTCCAGGCGAAGGTACGCACCCCGATCGACGACGCCGCGGCCGAGGCGTTGACCAGCGAGTAGGGGGCGTGCAGCATGCGCAGGGTCAGCATGTAGAAGGCGCCGTCACGCTCGATGCGCCGGTCGACGCGTCGCAGGTGCCTGCCGAGCCGGCGCTGGAGCCAATCGCGCAGCAGATACCTGCAGACCAGGAAAGCGATGGTGGCCGCCAGGGTCAGAGCCAGGGTGACCATCGCGGTGCCGGCCCAGAGCCCGAACAGCCAGCCGAAGACGATCGACTTGCCCGACGTGCCGGGCACCAGCGAGACGAGTGTGTAGAGGCTGAACCCGAGCAGCCAGCTGCGCACGGCATGGCGCTCGATCTCCACGCGCAGCGCCTGTTCGCTGGCGACCACCCGCTCCAGCGTCAGGTGCTCGCGCGCCAGCCACCAGATCGCCGCCGCGAGCAGCGCCACGGCCAGGGCGAGGATCAGTCGCCGTCCGTTCTTCATCGAGCGGTGACCTCGCCGCCGTGGCCTCCGTCGGCAGCGGCGCCGCCGCTCTCCGCCTTCTCCTCGGCTTCCTTCTCCTCGGCTTCCTCTCCCTCGCTCTCCTCCTGCTCCGCCTTCTCCCTCTGCTCCTGCCGCTTCCTCTCCCGCGCCTCTCGATCCTCGACCAGGGCGGCCTCGCCCGGGCCGCGGACCACGTGCAGCACTCGTTCGAGCACCTCGAAGTGGGCGTCGAACTCCTGCACCGCCTCGCCGTCGATGCTGAAGGGCAGGTCGGGTACCGAGGTGACGCTGACGCTGCGACCGGTGTAGGTGCGTACCTCGTCGCTGCCGTTGCGGCCGAGCAGGTAGTTCATGCCGGTGGCCAGCAGCTCCAGCCGCGGCAGAGCGCGCACCGCGGTGACGTGCAGCAGGCCGTCGTCGAGCAACGCCTCGCGCGCGATCGGGAAGCCGCCGCCGACGTAGCGCCCGTTGGCGACGGCGAGGCCCGCGACCCTCTCGTCCGTCGTCTCACCGTCGATCTCCAGTCGCACCTCGTAGCCGTCCGCCTCGACCACGGCGCCGAGCCCCGTGGTCCAGTAGGCGAGCTGTCCCCACCGTCCCTTGTCGTCCGAGGTGACGTCGCGCGCCACGCGGCCCCCGAAGCCGCCGTTGGCGACGTTGACGCACCAGCCGTCCTCGTCGCCGCCGTGCCAGCGCACGACGTCGATCCTGACGGTCGCTCCCTCCAGCGTGCAGCGAAGCGCCTCCTCCATCTCGTTCGCCGAGTAGCCGAGCGAGCGGGCGAGGTCGTTGCCGGTGCCGAACGGGAGGACAGAGATGGGGGTCTCGGGGAAGTCGGGCGCCAACGCCTGGACGATGCGGTTGATCGAGCCGTCGCCTCCGCCGACCGCGACCCGGTCGTACTCGCCCTCGCGGATCTCGTCGGCGAGCTCGCGCAGCGCAGCGTCGTCGCTCGGGACGCGGATCTCCCAGCGGTCCTTCCCGGTCAGGTGGACCAGGAAGTCCTTGACCCGTTCGGCGGTCCCGGCAGAGGGATTGAAGACGAGACAGACTCGCATGGCGGCGTCGGTTCCGTGGTTGTCTACGTTGTCTCGGGTGGAAGAGGGCACTGTCTGGCGGGATCCGGCGGAGTGGTCCGAACGGCAGAGGCCTCTGCGCGCGGCCGTAATCCGTACCGGTTCGAGGGCCCGGGCTACGGGACCGGGAACCGGTTGTTATCGTACCCGCGCGTGACCACGCTGCTCCACGTCTCGGACATCCACTGCGGGCCTCCGTTCCTCAACCACGTCGCCGAGGCGTTGGTCCGCCTGTCCGCTTCGCTCGAGCCGGACGTGCTCGTGCTCAGCGGCGATTTCACACAACGTGCCAAGCCGCACCAGTTCCAGCAGGCCAGGGCTCTGATCGGCATGCTGCCGCAGGTACCGCGGGTGGTGGTGCCGGGCAACCACGACGTGCCGCTCTACCGGATCTGGGAGCGCCTCACCGACCCCTACCGCGCCTACCGCGAGCACCTCGGCGCCGAGCGCGAGGCGGTGCTCCAGCTGCCCGGACTGCTGGTCGTCGCCCTCGACTCGACGTCGCCGCGCCGCACCATCACGCGCGGACGCATCACCCGTCGCCAGGTCGAGTGGGCGGTGGCTCAGCTCGAGCGTGCCGGTCCGGAGGACGCCCGCATCGTGGTCGCCCACCACCACTTCGTCGAAGCACCGGATGCGCTGAGCGACCGCACCATGCTCGGCGGCGACATGGCGCTGCGGGCCTTCGTGCAGGCGCGGGTCGACCTGGTGCTCGGCGGCCACCTGCACCGCGCGTTCATCGGTGACTCTCTCGACTTCTTCTTCGAGGGACCGCGCGATCGCGGCGCCATCGTCGTGCAGGCCGGAACCGCGACATCGCGGCGCGGCCGCGGCCGCGAGCGCGAGCGCAACTCGTTCAACCTGATCCGGATCCGTGGCACCTGGATCGGCATCACCCACTACCTCTACTTCGAGGACGAGAACGAGTTCTCGCCGATCTCGCACCACATCTTCCCGCGCGCCGGCCATCGCCTCGGCCGAAAGAGCGGCGACGTGCTGGCGGCACTCGGCGAGCACGTCGCGGGCGTGATCGGCACCAGGCCGGACCCCGACGCCGACTGACGCCGCCGCAGGAGCCGGGACCCCGGGCCCGCGCCACTCAGTCGCCGGTCTGGTAGAGGAACTCCTCCTGCACGATCTTGCCGTCGGCGACGGTGAACAGCGCCACCTCGCGCATCGCGATGCGCTGGCCGCTCTGCTTGTGCGTCACGTCCATACCGAAGAGCACCGCGAACTGGTCGTCGCGGTGACCGCAGAAAGGCCCCTCGGCGGTGGCGTCGTGGACCTCGTGGTGGCTCTCCCACCAGTCGTGCTTGCCCCGCACCGCGTCCTTGCCTTCCATGCGGGCCGGCATCTCGTCGCTGCCCTGGCCCTCGATGGTGACCACTTCGTCGGCGTAGAGCTCCTCCACGGCCTGGCGGTTCTCACCCTTCTGGCACAGCTCCACGAGTCTCTTCCCGATCTCGGCGACCGACATTGGCGTACTCCCTCTCTTCGTGTTGTGAATGCCCACGCCCGTCATCCGGGACGCTCCCGGTCCTGCCGCGCCCGCGGCGCCCCAAGGCATCGCGAGGATCCGTGGGCCGCCGGGCGTCGCCTCATCCTGGCTGGCGACCGTGAACTTCGGATCAAGTACGCAGCAGGCGGTGCAAGAGTTCGCCGCTCGCGTCCGCCGCGCAAGCGCGGGCGGCGATGGCGGTGGGGCCGGGGCGGCCCTACCAGCGGCGGCGCTGCCCCTGTCCCTCGGCCGCCGTGTCGGGGTTGATCTGCGAATGGCCGGTGTGGTGGAAGCCCGATGCCTGCGCCGCCTCTTGGCGGATCCGTCCCAGCGCCTCGGCGATCTGCTCGCGCTCATCCTCGGTGAGAGGCGGCGGCGCTCCGCCAGCTCCACCGCCACCTCCCGGGTCGCCGTCCGGGGGCTCCTGATCCGGGTCTTGGTCTTGGTCGCGGTCCCGGTCACTGTCCGGATCCTCGCTGCCCGCCGGGCCGGGAGGAGGCTCTCCGGGCTCGTCGGACTGGGTCGAGTCGCCTTGATCGCCACCGCCGCCACCACCACCACCACCACCACCACCACCACCACCACCGCCGGCCGGTGGCGGCTGCTCGCAACGCGCATCGATGACGTCGAGCTCGGCCAGGTGGCGGTCGATCTCGTCGAGATTGACGCGCGCTGCCCCGGCCAGCTCGCTGCCGCGGGTGAGCCACAGCGCCGGCCGCGCCGCGGCCGCGAACCGGGACCGCGCCTGGGTCCACAACACCCGGGTGCGCTCCGTCTCGCAGGCCTCGGCGTCGAGCTCCGACTCGCCCCATGCGTACAGGGCCCAACCGTCGCCGAGCTCGGCGGCTCGGTGGCCCGGATGGTCGACCAGCACCTGCTCGAAGGTGGCGTGGGCGTGCTGCGGGCCGTCGGTGACCAGTTCTACGGTGGCGAGGTTGGTGCGACTGACCTCTCGTCGGTAGCCGAGCATCGCGGCCTGGCGGAAGGCCATCTTGGCGCCGAGGTCTTCGCGCACGGCGAAGAGATCACGGCCCAGCTCGTTGAGAGTGGCGGTGCCGAGCACGCGGAAGAACGACCCTCCAGGCTCGGGGCACTCGGCGAGCAGCAGGAACGGAGCGACGGCGAGCAGACCGGCGCGTCGAGGGGCCCTCTGGCCACGGCGGCTGCCCTTCGCAGAGTCTGCCGGATCGTCCCATGCAGTCGGTGGCGAGCGGTCCTCCGCCGACTCGCGACGGCCGTCGATCCATCGTCTGCGATCGGTGTCGCTCAGCCACCACAGCTCGTGCAGCAGCAGGAGGAGGAAGGCGCCGACGAACAGGTGGGCGAGATCCTGCCGCCCGCGCACACCGACCGCTGCGCCGGGTCCGGGCTGCGACAGTTCGTTCGCCAGCTCCGCGACGGCGCCGTCTCCGGTCGCCAAGCGGAAGCTGCCCTCGGTGCGCTCGGCGATCCGCCGCAGATCGTCGTCGACTCGGCGGGTCTCGTACTCGCCGACGGTTGCCGGCTCGGCGGCGCCGTCCCAGACGTCCTGCAGGTCGAGCAGCCGCATGCGCACCGGTGCGGTACCTCCGACGCCCACGGTGTGCACGGGGATGCCGCCGAGCTCGAGCAGGTCGAGGCCCGCCTCGTAGGCGGTCGCGTCCTCGTCGGGGAGCTCGCCGTCGCTGATCAGGACCAGATCGACCGGGTCCTCGCTGTCGTCGACGAGCGCCGCCGCGGCCTCGAACGCCGACCCGTAGCGGGTGCCGGAACGAGGCACGCTGACGTGGGTGTGCAGGTTGGAGAGCACCGAGCGCAGGCCGAGGTGATCGAAGGTCGGTGGGCTGTGCACCACGGGCTCGCCGCTGAACGAGACCAGCGCGAAGCGGGTCTCCGGCAGGGCCGCCACCAGCTCGAGCAGGAACTGCCTGGCGGCCTGCATCCGTGTGGTCGTCCCGCCCGCCGACGTCGGGACGTCGGGCGCTCCCATGCTGAGCGAGGCGTCGACCAGCAGGACGACGGCGCGCCGATCGCTCTCGACCTCGAGATCGCCGACCGTGAACGGTCGCGCCGCTGCGATCGTCAGGGTGGCCGCGCCGCTGGCGAGGAGGAGGAAGTGCAGCGTCAGCGAGCGGCGTGAGTGCCGGGTCCAGCGATGGGTGAAGCGGCGCCCGGTGTGCTCCTCGATCCAGCGCAGCACTCCAGTCTGGCCGCGCCAGGAACGCAGCAAGAGGGCGAGCACCGGCAGCAGCGCCAGGAACGCCAGCGGCTGGCCGAAGCCGTCGAGCAGGCCGAGGGTCATCTCAGGGGGCTCCTGCGTGCGCTCTCGGCGACGGTCCAGCCGGCGAAGAGGAACAACATCGCCATGGCGACGTGCGGCACCAGCGAACGCCTGGCGACGTGGCGGCGCACGTCGAGCGGCGCGGTGGTCAGCTCGGCGAGCTCGGCGAAGACCGCTTCGAGCAGGCCGAGGCTCTCGGCGTGGCGGTAGGTGCCGCCGGCGGCGGCGGCGACCTCCTGCAGCTGCTCCTCCTGCAGCTGCGTGTGCAGGTGCTCGTCCTCGCTGTTGATGAAGGCACGCCCGTAGACCGAGACGGGCACCGGCTCGGTGCGGCCCACTCCGACCACCTGCAGCGCCACTCCCTGATCGCGCAGGGCGCGCGCCGCGAGCAGCGGATCGATGCCGTCGTTCGACTCGCCGTCGGTGAACGCGACGATGGTCTGCGAACGGCCCTCGAGACGTTGTCGCTCGAGCGCATCGAGGGCGATGAGGAGAGCGTCGCCGAGCGCGGTGCCGCCGCTCTCGCCGTGCTGGATGGTCTCGTAGCGCAGCTCGCCGATCAGCTCGTCGAGCAGGTCGGTGTCGGTGGTCAGCGGCGTTTGGGTGAAGACGTGCTTGGCGAAGACGTAGACGCCGATCCGGTTGCCGGAGCTGCGGCGCACCAGGTCGCCGGCCAGGGCCTTGAGTGCCTCGAGACGGTTGGGCCTCAGGTCGTCGGCCTGCATCGAGGCCGAGATGTCGAGCACCAGGGCGAGATCGATGCCCTCCTCCTGCACCGTCTCGAAGTCGTCGACGAGCTGCGGTCGCGCCAGACACAGCACTGACAGCCCGATCAGCAGCACTTCGAGCACGGGCGCCGGCCCGCGGCCGGATCCCGCGTCGGTCGTCGGCGGCGCAAGCTGCAGCGGACCGTGCGGCAGGGATGCTCGACGGGTGCGGCGGCGGGCGAACCAGAGGTGCGCCGGGATCAACACCATCGCCACCAGCGCCCAGGGCTGGCCGAGCTGCACGTCGAGTCCGACAATCGGCAGCGACATCAGGATTCCCTGCCTCCCGCCGCGTCGAGAGTGCGTACGGTGCGCCGGCAGAGGTCCTGGAACTCGTGGCGCCGAGGCGCACGACGACCGAAGCGGCGCTCGCGCAGCGCGAAGAGCAGTTCGTCGACGCCGGCATCGGGCTCGAGCGCGGCCAGCTCCTGCGCCGTGCGCGCCACCGCCTGCGGCAGGCCCAGTCGCTGCCGCAGCTGCTCGCGCACCAGGCGGGCGAGCCGGTGGCAGCCGGTGCGGTAGTCGCCGCTGGCTGCCGCCTGCAGCTCGAGTCTGCGCACCCGCGACGCGAGATCGTCGTCGCCGCCTCGAGGGCCTGGCAAGGGTGCGCCGGCGTCGGCCGGCTGCACCGGCCGCCGCCGGTTGCTCCAGAGGACGGCAGCGAACGCCAGCAGCGCGATCGCCCCCAGCGTCAGCGAGAACCAGAATGCGCGCTCGACGTCGAAGAGGGCGGCCGGATCGGCTGGAGGCTCGGGCAGCCGCCGCTCGACCGCGGGCCACGGAGTGCGCACCCCACTCAGCGCGGCGCGAACCAGTCGTTCGAGCACGGTGATCATCGCGAAGGCCCGAACGACCGCCTCCTCAGCCCGGCCCGCCGGCGCTCCATCGCGCGCCGGAGCACGTCGCCGACTCCGTCGGCGGTCGAGACCTCTACCGCCGCGTCGCTGTGGCGGCGCAGCTGTCCCTCGATGTGATCGCCGAGGGCTCGGCTGGCGGCGTTGGCCGTCGCCGCCGCGAACCGGGTCTGCGTCGGGCCCTCGGCGGGGCGCACCCAGCGCCGCAGTCGCCGCGGCAGCGCCGCCTCGTCGAGCGGCTCGACGATCCGCACGCAGGTGGTGTCGTGCCGTCTGCGCAGGCGCCGCAGGTCGTCCTCGAGGTCGGGGTCGAGGAAGTCGGACACGAGGTAGACGAGCGCGCGCGGGCCGCGCAGGGCGCCGACGGCGTGAAGGGCCGCGCGCAGATCCGAGCCGCGTGCGCAGAGCGACAGGTCGCTGTCCGGTGAGAGCTCGCGCAGCAGGTCGGCGAGCATCGGACGCAACGTGCGGCGAGCCCGGCGCGGCAGTACCCGTCGACGGACGCTGTCGTCGAAGGTGAGCCATCCCAGCTGATCGCCGTGCTCGCTGGCCGCGACTCCCAGCGTGGCGGCGACGAGCACGGCGGTCTCGAGCTTGCTGCGGCGCTGCCAGCCGTAGCGCATCGAATCCGAGATGTCGATGGCGAGAACGATCCGGCGCTGGCGCTCTTCGTGGTGGAGTTGCACGAAGGGCTCCCCCAGGCGCGCCGTGATCCGCCAGTCGATGCGGCGCACCGGTTCGCCCGGGAGATACCGACGCGACTCGTGGAAGTCGAGACCCTCACCGACGAAGGCCGACCGGTGCTCACCGCCGAGCAGCGTGGCCGCTTCGCGACGCGCCGCGAGCTCGAGCGCGGCGACCGCTCGCAGCAGCTCGCGCTCGGAGCCACCGGGTGTCGTCTCCGGTCGGCGACGGATGGGTAGGGAGCGGTGGACGGGCTGCATCGGGAGCGAGTTTCTGCGGCGTTTAGGCGACTCGAGCGCTTCGAGCTTCGTCCGCGCTGGTGAGCGCGGAGGCGCGCTGGGAGCGCGGCGGCCGCTCAGGCGACCGGGACTCCACCGAGCAGCATCTCGACGATCTCGTCGGCACGCACACCCTCCGCCTCGGCGTGGTAGCTCAGCAGCAGCCGATGGCGCAGCACCCGCGGCGCCACCGCCTTGACGTCCTCGGGCACGACGCTCTCGCGTCCGTCGAGCAGGGCGTGCGCGCGCGCCGCGACGACCAGCGCGATCGAGGCGCGTGGCGAGGCGCCGAGCTCGACCAGATCGCCGAGCTCGATCCCGTGCGGCCTCGGATCTCGGGTCGCAGCCACCAGGCCGGCGGCGTAGGCGACGATGCGGTCCTCGACAAAGACGCTCCGGGCCGCCGTCTGCAGCTCGAGGATCGTCGCCGCGTCGAGCACCGCCGCCAGGTGTGGCGGCTCGGTCTCGTCCATCACCAGGCGCACCATCCGTTGCTCCTCGTCGAGCTCCGGGTAGCCGACGACCAGCTTGAACAGGAAGCGGTCGACCTGCGCCTCCGGAAGCGGATAGGTGCCTTCGTGCTCGACCGGGTTCTGGGTGGCGAAGACCAGGAAGGGAGCGGGAAGTCGGTGGGTCTCGCCGGCGATGGTCACCTGGCGCTCCTGCATCGCCTCGAGCAGCGCCGCCTGCACCTTGGGAGCGGCGCGGTTGATCTCGTCGGCGAGCACGAAGTGGGCGAAGATCGGCCCGATGCGGGTCTCGAAGCGCTCCTTGGCGGCGCTGTAGATCTGCGAGCCGACGATGTCGGCCGGCAGCAGGTCGGGAGTGAACTGGAGGCGCTTGAAGTCGACGCCGCAGGCCTGGGCGAGGGCGTTGACAGCGCGGGTCTTGGCCAGGCCTGGCACGCCCTCGATCAGCACGTGACCGCCGACCAGCAGCGCCTCGAGCAGCGCCCGCTTGAGCTCCTGCTGACCGATCACCGCGGTGTCGAGGGCGCCGTGCACGGCGGCGAGTCTTCGGGCGGCGTCGCGTGGCTGCATCGGGGGCTCCTGGAGTCTCTTCTGTCGTAGCAGGACGGCCGCTGCGTGGCTCGGCGCCGAGGTGCGACCCTCTTCGGGTCTTTGGCCGTCGCCGGCCAGGAGACGATGCACGCGGACGGGGCGGGGCCGGGCAGTGTCCGGTCGATTCCCGGGGACGGTCCGGTGCCCTGGCCACCAGGTAGTACGGAAGCGCTGAGATTAGCGCGTCGGCAGGAGTCGCCGTCCCGCCGCCACGTCCCCGCCGTTGCCGTGGCGGCGGCGGTGCCGGACTCGACTGCTCCGGGTGGTGGTCTCCTCGGCGCGGGCTGGTAGGCTGCCGGGGCCGGGCTGGGCCCAGCCGAGCCTCCGAACGGGCGGCACGGAGAGGACCTCCGGACACCGCCGCCGGGGTGCCTCCGCAGACCGCCGGATCGAGACCGCCGGGAGCGCGTGGGCAGATCCGGTCGGCAGGCCGAGTCGAAGCACCGATGGAGGGGCGACGCCAGACCACCGCATCCTCCGCCGCCGACGGCTCGCCGGCGAGGCGGCGATCAGATGCCATGCCCGTGGCGGCACCTCGAAGCGGCGGCTCGCGCCAGCCCGCCCCGGAACGCCCGGTGCGCGAAGCAAAGCGAGGACGGAGTCCCGGCGCCGACGAGCGCGATCCCCCGACCGCCGGGCGTGAGAATCCTGGAAGACAAAGACATGCTCGACTTCAGCCAAGGTGAATACGGAATGCTGCGCGACGCCCTGCGTCGCCTCATCGCCGAGGAGATCAACCCCTACGTCGACGAGTGGGAGGAGGCACGCATCTTCCCGGCGCACGAGGTGATGGCGAAGCTCGGCGAGGCCGGATTCCTCGGCCTCACCAAGCCCGAGGCGTACGGTGGGCTGGGCCTCGACTACAGCTACGGCGTGATGATGGCGGAGACACTCGGAGAGATCCGTTGTGGCGCCGTGCCGATGGCGATCGGGGTGCAGACCGACATGTGCACCCCCGCCCTGGCGCGTTTCGGCAGCGACGAGCTGCGGGCGCAGTTCCTCGCTCCGGCGATCGCGGGCGAGATGGTCGGCTGCATCGGGGTCAGCGAGCCCGAGGCCGGATCCGACGTCGCCGCGATCCGCACCACCGCCCGCAAGGACGGCGACGACTACGTGATCAACGGCGGCAAGATGTGGATCACCAACGGCATGCAGGCCGACTGGATGTGCTGTCTGGCGAACACCGGCGGCGACAGTCGGCACCGCGACAAGTCGTTGATCGTCGTGCCGCTCGACAGCAAGGGGGTCGAGCGCTCGCGCAAGCTGCACAAGCTCGGCATGTGGTCCTCGGACACGGCGCAGATCTTCTTCGACGACGTGCGGGTGCCGCAGAGCTTCCGCGTCGGCGAGGAGGGTGAGGGCTTCCGCTACCAGATGATCCAGTTCCAGGAGGAGCGCCTGTGGGCGGCCGCGGTGGTGATCCGGGCGCTCGAGCGCCTGGTGAAGGAGACCGCGGAGTACACCGGCCAGCGCCAGGCGTTCGGCGCGCCGCTGCTCTCCAAGCAGGTGATCCAGTTCCGTCTCGCCGAGCTGCAGACCGAGATCGAGGCCCTGCGGGCGTTGATCTACCGCGCCACCGAGCACTACGTCGCGGGCGAGGACGTCACCCGTCTCGCCTCGATGGCCAAGCTCAAGGCGGGGCGTCTCGGGCGCGAGGTCACCGACGCCTGCCTGCAGTACTGGGGTGGCCAGGGCTACATGTGGGAGTCGGAGCCGGCGCGCCAGTTCCGCGACGCGCGGCTGTGGTCGATCGGCGGCGGCGCCGACGAGGTGATGCTGCAGATCCTCAGCCGGATGGATGGCTTCGTGCCCGAGGGAGAGTGATCCGGCTGTAGGCGGGACCGGCCTCGGCGCCGGTGCCTTCCGCTGGTTGCCGGGCCGTCACCTGGCCTCGATCGCCTCCTGGCAGGGGAGGCAGAGGGGCGCCTCCGGTAGCGCCTCCAGGCGCTCCGTGTCGATCGGCTGCCGGCAGCGGTTGCAGGCGCCGTAGCGGCCCGCTTCCCACGCGCGCAGCGCGGCCTCGATCTGCTGCATCCGGATCGCCAGCTGGCCCCGGCTGAGCTGCGACATGCCCTGCAGCTGCAGCGCATCCATGCGCGTGAGCCGGCCGATCGTCTGGCCGCTCGCCTCGACCCGTGCGTCGCGTCGGCCGAGCAGGGCCTGGGCGATTTCGCGCGCAGCCAGGAGACGCTCGTGCAGACGCGTCAGCTGCTCCTCGGAGGGCCCGATCATCGGTGCAGTGTAGCGGCGGGACTGGGGGTCGGGGGTCAGGGATCAGGGGTCAGGGGTCAGGGGTCAGGGGTCAGGGATCAGGGATCAGACTAGGGAAGAGGAAGAGGAAGAGTGAGCAGAGAGGGGAGCAGAGAGGAGAGGCGCGTGCCGGCGTTCGGGCGCGGTCTGTCCACAGGTGCCCCGGGGCGCCTCCGGAGCTCGACCGGATTCTCCCGTCTTCTTCGTGATCCCTACGGCCGGCGAGCCGAGACTTCGCCGTGCCGCTGGATCGAAGGATCCGAGGACAGGGAGAACACGAGATGGTTGCGATCGATACGACTGTGGTCGAAGAAAGAGAACGGAACGTGGCCGCGCACTACACTCGCGGCGACCTGCTCACCCAGCTGCTCGAGGCGCTGCGTCGTGCAGGGGCCGACATCGAGGCTTTGCGGCCGGAGGATCTCGAGGCGGTGGAGGAGTTTCACGTCGGCGGACGGCCGGCGACCGAGCGCATCGCGGGACTGCTCGGCCTGAGTGGAGACGGTGGCGAACGGGTTCTCGATGTCGGCAGCGGCATCGGTGGCGCCGCCCGCTACCTGGCGCGTCGCTTCGGCTGCCGGGTCGACGGCGTCGACCTGACCGAGGAGTACTGCCACACCGCGCGCGAGCTGAGCCGCCTGGCCGGCGCAGCGGAGAGCACCCACTTCCACCACGGCAGCGTGCTCGATCTGCCGTTCGGGCCGAGGTCCTTCGACGCCGCGATCCAGCTGCACGTCGGCATGAACATCGAGGACAAGGCGCGTCTGGCGAGCGAGGTGGCGCGGGTGCTGCGGCCAGGTGGGCGCTACGTGATCTACGACCTCTTCGCACGGCAGCCCGGATCCAGCGATCGGATCACCTTCCCGGTGCCCTGGGCGGCGAGCCGGGCGACCAGCTTCCTGGTCACTGCGGAGGCACAGAGCGAGGTCCTCGAGCAGGCCGGCTTCACGGTCTCGCACCGCGAGGACCTGGGAGAGTGGGGAACCGAGCGGCTGCGCGCCGCGCTCCAGGCGCCGCCCGGCCAGGCTCCCAAGGTCGGTCTGCCGGCGCTCATCGGCGCCGCGGCGCGTGAGCGCCTCGGCAACGTGCTGCAGGCTCTCGAGCAGGGGCTGGTGGCGCCGTGGGCGATCGCGGGGCGGATCTCCGCATAGTCGATGACTGACGATGCTCCGAGGCCGTCGGGATCCGCGCACCGCGGATCCCGACCTTGGGGCGATGCCGTCGTGGCGCGGGTGCGTCGCGGGGCGGCGTGTCCTGGCTAACCGGCCTGCACCGTCGGCCTCGCCCGCATCCGTTCCCGCCAGCCCACCAGGTGCTCGAGCTGCTCGTCGAGCGGCTGGCCGACCCGCGCCCCGAACTCGAGGAACGAGAAGAGGAAGATGTCGGCGAGGGTGAAGCGCTCGCCGCAGATCCAGGGTCCGCCGTGCTCGCCGAGCTGGCCGTCGAGCCACTGCTGCTTGTCGCGAGAGCACGCCTTGAGCCCGTCGGCGGCCTCGGGCAGGCAGCGCATGCGGTTCTCGAACAGCTTCAGGCCCTCGGAGAAGCGGAAGCCGTTCGCCATCGGCTCGACGATGCCGAGATCGATGCGTCGGGTCCACATGCGGGTCTCGGCGCGCTCGGTCGGAGTGCTGCCGATGAGCGGCGGCTCGCGATGCTCCTCCTCGAGGTACTCGCAGATCGCGGTCACCTCGGTGATCACCTCGCCGCCATCGAGCACCAGGGCAGGAAGCTGGCCGGCGGGGTTGATCTTCAGGTACTCCGGGCGACGGTTCTCGCCGCCCCTCAGGTCGACCTCCACGCGCTCGATCTCGAGACCCTTCTCGGCGAGGAAGAGATCGACGACGGCGGGATTGGGGCCGATCGAGTGGTAGAGCTTCAAAGGCCTGCCTCCTGGTGCGGTCGGGCTGAAGGGCTTCCGGCTCTCGTCGGGTCGCAGGGAAGACCCCGGAGGAGCCGGGAAGGGAGGGAGCATCGTATCGTCGCACTGCCACAGAACTCGGTGATCGTGGGAGGAACGAGTCATGAGCTGGAACGAGGATCGGATCGCCGAGTACCTGCAGCGCACGGTGATCCCGGTGCGCCTCTCCTTCCTGCGCCCGGACGGCCATCCGGCGGTGGCGTCCTTCTGGTACCTGCACGAAGGCACGTCGCTCTGGTGCGCCACCCAGGACGATGCCTTCGTGGTGCGCTGCCTGAGGGCCGATCCTCGCTGCGCCTTCGAGATCGCCGGCGACGAGCCGCCGTACCGCGGGGTGCGCGCCAAGGGTCTCGCCACGGTGCTCCCGGAGCGTGGCGAAGAGATCCTGCGCCGCCTGATCGAGCGCTATCTCGGAACCGACTCCCCCGAGCTGCAGCGCTTCCTGCTCGGTCGCAGCGACGACGAGGTGGCGATCGAGCTGCGCCCGGAGCGCTGGACGACCTGGGACTTCAGCGACCGCATGGAGTGACCCCGGTCCAGGGGGCGTCACTCCGAGCGCAGAGCCTCGATCGGGTCGACACTCGTGGCGCGCCGCATCGGCGACAGGGTCGCCGCCACGGCGGCGGCCACCAGCACCGCGATGGCGAGCCCGAGGGAGATCGGATCGGTCGACGGCACGTAGAGCACCGAGCGCAGGAGGCGACCGAGCGCCATCGCCCCGAGCACTCCCAACGCTCCGCCGATCGCCACGAAGCCGAGGCCCTGGCTAAGCACCCACAGACGTACCTTGGAGATGTCGGCGCCGAGCGCCATGCGCAGCCCGATCTCGCGGGTTCGTCGGCTGACGCGGTAGGCGACGACCCCAGCGAGCCCGACCGCGGCGAGCACGATGGCGAGCAGTCCGAGGCCGCTGGCGAGCGCACCGCCGAGCCGGATCGGCAGCAGGATGACATCGCGTCGTGCGGCGATGGTGGAGGCGTCGAAGAGCAGCATCTCCGGCTCGCGGGCGATCAGCGCGTCGCGCACCGCCGGGAGGATCTGCTGCGCCCGCTCAGCGGAGCGATACACCAGGGTGCCGTAGGTGCTGGGCGTCGCCGCGCGGTCGAAGTGCACCAGGCCGCGCTGACGCTCACCCGGCGTGCGGACCTTGTAGTCCTCGACCACACCGACGATCGTCCACTGCGGCGCGTCGGGCGCGGAGATACGGAACGTCTGGCCGACCGCCCCCTGCTCGGGCCAGAAGCGCTCGGCGACGGTCTGGTTGACGATCGCGGTCCGCGCCACCGGCTCGCCGGGCAACGGCGCGGGGAAGAGCTCACCTTCGACGAGGCGGACGCCGAGCGTCTCGAAGTAGGCCCGGTCGGTGCTCGTCGTGTCGAGCAGCAGCGCCGGCTGGTCTGCCGTGTCGCGGTGCCTGGGGATGAAGAAGTCGTTGCTGTGGATGTTGAAGTCGAACGGCAGGCGCGAGGCGACCGCCACCTGCTCGACTCCGGGGACCGAAGCGGCCAGGGTGGAGAGCTCCTCCCACTTCGAGTCGAGTCGTTCGCGCTCGATCCCCAGCCCCTCGAGATCGAGGGTCAGGACGCCGAGCCGGTCGGCGTCGAAGCCGACGTCGACGGTGCGGGCTGCGCCGACGCTGCGCTGCAGCAGGCCGGCGACCACCAGCAGGACCAGCGCGAGCCCCACCTGTGCGATCACCAGCAGCCGGCCCGGTCGCAGCCAACGGATCCAGGGGTTGCCGCCGGTGCCGTCGTCGGAGCCGTCGCGGATCGCGCTGACCAGATCGACCCGCAGCGACTGCAGGGCGGGGATGAGACCGAAGGCGATTCCGGTGAGCAGGGAGACCGCGAAGGTGAAACCGACGATGGCGGGGCTGAGGCCGATGTTCCAGACCGGCTCGATCGGCAGATCGAGGCGCAGTCGGCCCAGCAGACGCAGGGCCGCCGCCGCCATCAGCAGTCCGGTGCAGCCGGCGACGAGGGCGAGCAGCACGCTCTCGAAGAGGAGCAGCCGCACCAGCTGGGCCCGTCCGGCCCCGATCGAGAGTCGCACCGCGATCTCGCGGCGGCGCTGGCGCGCCCTCGCCAGCAGCAGGTTGCCGATGTTGGCGCAGGCGACCACCAGCACCATGGCGACGAGCAGCAGGAGCACGAGGGCAGCCGGCACGATGGCGCGGTCGAGATCGGGGTCGACCCGCACCCGCAGCGTCGGCAGCAGCGCCACGTCGTAGCCGGCGTTGGAGTCCGGGTACTGGGACGCCAGATTCGCCATCCGGGTCGACAGCTCGGCGCGAGCCTGGTCGAGGTCGCTGTCAGCCGGCAGGCGGCCGAACAGGGTGAGGAAACGGAAGCCGCGCCACTCGCTCCGCGACAGGCCGCCCGGCGTGCCCTCGGTGTGGATCTCGCCCATCGGCTCGACGTGCTCGAGCTGCTCGAGGGGCACGAAGAGCGACGGTTCCAGTCCCTTGACCAGGCCATGGAAGCCGGGCGGAGTGACCCCGACGATCTCGAAGGGTGTGCCGCCGAGGCGCATCGTGCGGCCGATGACGTCCGGGTCGCCGTCGAGCTCACGCCGCCAGTAGGCGTGGGTCAGCACCACCGTCGGCGGCGCTCCGCCACCGATCGCCTCGGCCTCGGTGAAGGTGCGCCCCAGCAGCGCCGGCACCCCGGTGAGCTCGAAGAAGTTGGCCGACACCAGGCTGCCGATGCGCGCCGACGGGCGGCCGTCCTGCCGTATGTTGACGATGGCCAGCGACTGCGCCGCCAGGTCGGAGAAGGCTGCGGTGTCGCGGCGCAGGTCGAGGAAGTCGGGCACCGAATGCGGCGTCAGCTCACTGGTGTTGGCCTCCTGGGTGTAGACGTTGACCAGCTGGCCCGGCTCCATGACCCGCGGCGGCTTCAGCAGCAGCTCGTGGACCAGCGCGAAGACCGAGGCGACCAGCGCGATGCCGAGACCCAGCGAGACCGCGGCCACCGCCACCAGCCCCGGGCTCTTGCGCAGCCCCCGCGCCGCGTAGTGCAGATCTGCGAGCCATCCCATGGCCTGGAGTACGGATGAAGGAGGCGGGGCGTTACAGGGAGGAGATCCGTCGGCGCCGAGGCGAACGGAGTGAGCCATGCCGCAGGAGCGGCAGTGTGAGCCTGCGCGGAGGAGTATTCGCTTCAGGAGACATCCCCACGCCAAGGCGAAAGGAGTGAGCCGAGCCGCAGGAGCGGCAGTGTAAGCCTGCGCGAAGGAGTGTTCGTTTCATGAGACACCCCCACCTCTTTCCTCCCCCTGCAGGGGGAGGAGGCCAGATGCTCGCGGTCTCGGTGCGTGCTCGAGGGCCGCGCGGTGCAGCGAAGTGGCTGGCTGTGGCTTGGTCCCTCTCCCGACTCACGCCGAGCTCGAGCCGTGAGGTGTTCGCTTGACGAGACACCCCCACCTCTTTCCTCCCCCTGCAGGGGGAGGAGGTGGATGTGCCGCGACTGCGATCCTCCCCTTGGCCCTCTCCAGACTCGACGCCGAACTCGAGCCGAGAGGCGAAGAGTGAGCCGCCGACCGTCTGGAGGC